>QFCE01000349.1_pt1:0-290000 | contig 608973 bp, 580 predicted proteins | sample 5346091 | NCBI WGS metagenome assembly QFCE01 (sample SAMN09062252, study PRJNA434731) | Human gut metagenome, whole genome shotgun sequencing project. | isolation source: stool timepoint A chromium assembly | host: Homo sapiens | collected 2015 | reverse complement strand
AAGTTCTGACCCGCACGAATGGCGTAACGATTTGGGCGCTGTCTCAACAGCCCACCCGGCGAAATTGTTGTACTGGTGAAGAAGCCAGTTACCCGCAACTAGACGGAAAGACCCCATGGAGCTTTACTGCAGCTTAATACTGGAATTCGGTAATTCATGTACAGGATAGGTGGGAGACATGGAAGTACGGTCGTCAGGCCGTATGGAGTCGCCCTTGGGATACCACTCTTGGATTGCTGGGTTTCTAACCTGCGGCCGTGAATCCGGTCGGGGGACACTGTTAGGCAGACAGTTTGACTGGGGCGGTCGCCTCCTAAAAGGTAACGGAGGCGCTCAAAGGTTGGCTCAGCACGGACGGAAATCGTGCGGTGAGTGTAAACGTATAAGCCAGCCTAACTGCGAGAGTGACGGCTCGAGCAGTAACGAAAGTTGGAGTTAGTGATCCGGTGGTATGTGAGTGGAAATGCCATCGCTCAACGGATAAAAGCTACCCTGGGGATAACAGGCTGATCTCCCCCAAGCGTCCACAGCGACGGGGAGGTTTGGCACCTCGATGTCGGCTCGTCACATCCTGGGGCTGTACTCGGTCCCAAGGGTTCGGCTGTTCGCCGATTAAAGTGGCACGCGAGCTGGGTTCAGAACGTCGTGAGACAGTTCGGTCCCTATCTGTTGCGGGCGTAAGAGATTTGAAGGGGGCTGTCCTTAGTACGAGAGGACCGGGATGGACGCACCTCTGGTGCACCTGTTGTCGTGCCAACGGCATAGCAGGGTAGCTAAGTGCGGACGAGATAAACGCTGAAAGCATCTAAGCGTGAAACTTTCCCTAAGATAAGATCTCTCATCCTTCGAGGAGTAAGGCACGACAGAGACTATGTCGTAGATAGGCCGGAGGTGGAAGTGCAGTAATGTATGGAGCTGACCGGTACTAATCAGCCGAGGGCTTGACCTGAGTCTCAGGTTAAGAGTAAGAAGTGCAGGCGCTTGTTTGGTGGTATGGCGGTTACTTTGTTCGGTTTTGAGGGTGTGGATGTTGCCACAGCCTTTTCTTGAGGAAGAAGAAAGCAAGGGAACGAAACCGAGTCAGTATAAAGTTCTTTTTGCATGCTTTTTCTTTCAAGGAGAAGTATGCACCTTTAGCTCAGCTGGTAGAGCACCTGACTCTTAATCAGGGTGTCCAGGGTTCGAGTCCCTGAAGGTGTACCAATGGCCCGTTGGTCAAGCGGTTAAGACGGCGGCCTCTCACGCCGCAAACATGGGTTCGATTCCCGTACGGGTCACCACGTTTTGGTTGACAAGACGCGAAAAATTTGATAAGCTGTTATTGCAACAGCGAGTTGGTGTTGATTGCAGTGAGGGTCCACCCGTTCCCATCCCGAACACGGAAGTTAAGCTCACTTGCGCCGAAGATACTTGTTTGGAGACGAACTGGGAAAATAGGTAACGCCAACATAGGAAACAGGACAGTCAGTAGGCTGTCCTGTTTTTTGTATGAAGAAAACCACACGCTAGGCGAGTGGTTCAAAAGAAGCCTTATGGCGATGATGCAGACATCAAAACTCCCTTTGCTATAATAAAAGTGCGGTCTGCCAACTGCACTAAAAATAGCAAAGGGAGGTCATCCAATGAATGACGTAAATAGTTTAACGCATACGCGGTGGAATTGCAAATACCATATTGTGTTTGCGCCAAAGTACAGAAGAAAGGTATTCTACGGAGAAAAGCGGCGAGAAATAGGGGCAATACTGCGTACGCTATGTAATTGGAAGATCCGTATTATTGAAGCAGAGGTATGCCCAGATCATGTACACATGCTGGTGGAAATTCCACCCAAAGTAGCAATCTCCAGCTTTATGGGATATCTGAAAGGGAAAAGCAGCCTGATGATTTATGAGAAGTATCCAGAGTTGCGATATAAGTACCGAAATCGGGAATTTTGGTGCCGAGGATACTATGTAGATACAGCAGGCAAAAATGCAAAGAGAATAGAAGAGTATATCCGTCACCAGCTAGATGAAGACAAAGCTGGAGAACAGTTGACGATGGGGAACTTTTGAACCCGTTAACGGGTAGCAAGTAACAGAACCTTCGCGGCTGGCAGATCGTACTCACACGACGTGACGTGTAAGCTAGTATCAAAGGGTTATACCCGTCTATGAAAACCCCCGGCTGGGCCGGGGGTTTTTTTTGTTGTGATTGGAACAAAAGAAAACCTCCCTTCAAAAGGGAGGCTTTACAACAATTAAGGCATCTGCTGTTTGATTAAATCCACCCAAGCGTTGGCAAAGGTGATCATTCCCGCTTTGTTGGGGTGCAGGCCATTGACCGTTTCATAGGTGACACCATGGGCGGCCAAGTCCACCAGATGGGCATGCTCCGCTTTTACACAGGTGCGGATAACCGTATTGTAGGCATCGATGTTTTGGAAATGTTCCGGCTCAATATAGTAGGGCCGGCCGGAAGAGGGCGCTTGCCCCATACAAAGGGTACCGGCCCAGATCTCAGCCCCGGGATGGAAGCGATGAATCTTTTGTAGCATATCCGTGTAGTCCCGCTGGAAAGCATCCAGAGGAATGTCATTGGCCACGTCATTGATGCCGGTGTAGATCAGAATCATATCAGGGCTGTCCTCTTCCGTGGCCAGATTGCGAATCCGCCCCGGCAGCATCGCGGCATAGTGGCCGAGGTAGCTTACATAGGACCCGGAAAAGGAGTTGTTGCAAAGAACGCTGCCCCCTAACTTTTTGATGGCCTGCATCCACCAGGTGCCCTCCGCAGAGTCAAAGCCTGAGTAGGAGACATAGCTGGGAGAATAGAAGCTGCCGAGCCTGGGGGTATATCCCTCAAAGGTGCTGATGCCATCTCCTAAGATCGAGATCTTGGGCGCAGTTGCTTGAGACATGGAAAGTCCTCCTTTATGGTAGAATCCGAAGATAGGCTGAACTGATCCTACCAAAATTTCAGCAAAATAGATGTTGCGGCGGCATCATTTTTAGAATGAATTGACCGTATAAATTACATTATAGCACAGAGAAAGGGTCAGCGCAAAGAAAAGTGGAAAAAAGAGTACAAAATTAAAAAAAGTTTCTGTCCTGTGAGGAAGCTTCCATTCCTTGGAGCCAGAGCCTGGCCAGCTGCGCCATGCCAGTTCCATTGGGATGGAATGCGTCCAGGGCATCGTAGCGGGAATGCATAGCGGCCAAGTCCACCAGCTGACAATCTGCCTGCGCCACGGCAGAGCGGATGGCCTGGTTGTAGGGGGCCAAACGCTGCACAAGACAGGAGAGGGAGCCCTGAGTCCCTGGAACGGCACCCAAAATCAATGTGCCGCAGCTGATCTGTGCGTGGGGATAGGTTTGCCGAAGACGGGAGAGCAGCTGCTGGTATTCCCGGAGGAACCCTTCTGGCGGCACATAAAAATTGGCGTCGTTGAGCCCGGCATAGAGAAGGATGTGGTCTGGCGTGACGCCATCGACGGTAAGCTGTGCAATTCGACGCGGGGGAAATCCGCCCATGGTGCCCGCAGTGGAGATGGTATTGCCGGAGATGGAGAGATTGGAAAGAAGCCTTCCCTGGAGGGCACGGATCACCTGCATCCACCAGGTATCTTCCACTGTATGTACACCTGTGGCAGCGCCCAGATCCGGGGAGTAATGGGCAGCGCCCCAGGGAGAGTATCCTTGAAAGGTACTGATTGAATCCCCTAAGACAGAGAAATTTTTTTGTGTTCTGGCCATGGGTGTCCGCCTCCTGACGACAAAATTCCGAGTTCAGTATACCAGGAACGGAGGAAAAAGAAAATAGGAAAAAACCCGAAAAGAAATTTTAGAGAATTTTGAATTCTGGAACAAATTTGTTTGGAAAAGCACTGGACAATTGGAGGCGTTGGCTTTATTATATATAGTGTTTTAGTCTCGCTGCGGACTGAGGCAATTTTTTGGGGAAAAAGAGAATTTGGCAAGGAAAAACAGAGGTGATGCTATGAAGCAAATGTTTTACGGCGGCGTCCACCCCGCCGAGCACAAGGAAGCTACTGAGCAGAAACCGATCCAACCGCTGGCCAATGCCCCGGCGCAAGTCGTGATCCCGATGTCTATGCACATCGGCGCACCTTGCAAGCCCGTGGTGCAGAAAGGCGACACGGTGACGGTTGGTCAGATGATCGGTGCTACGGCGGGTCTCGGCGCACCCATCCACGCCAGTGTTTCTGGCACGGTTGTGGCGGTTGAACCCCGTCCCGGTACCGGCGGTGTGCCTACGCTTTCTGTCGTGATCGAAAATGACTTCCAAAACACCCTTAGCCCGGACTGCAAGCCCCGCGAAAACGCAGATGCACTGACCTCCCAGGAGATCATTGACATCATCCGTGACGCGGGCTGTACCGGTATGGGCGGCGCGGGTTTCCCCACCCACGTCAAAATCAGCTCCGCAGTTGGCAAAGCAGACACCATTATTATCAATGGTGCTGAATGCGAACCTTACATTACCGCAGACCATCGTCTGATGCTGGAGCATGGCGAGAAAATTATCGGCGGCGTTCGGTTCATCATGAAGGCCCTTCAGCTGGACCACGCGTACATCGGCATCGAAGACAACAAGATGGACGCGGTGAACCATTTGAAGGAGCTGGTGGGCGGCGCCAAGGACATTACCGTTCAGGCTCTGCGCACGCGATATCCCCAAGGCGCTGAGAAACAGCTGATTCAGGCCATCACCGGCCGTGAGGTGCCCCCCGGCAAGCTGCCCGCAGATGTGGGATGCTGCGTCTTCAACGCGGCGACCACGGCGGCCATCTATGACGCTGTGGCACTGGGCCTGCCGGTCTATCAGCGGGTGATCACCATCACTGGCAGCGCCGTGAAGAACCCTGTCAACCTGTTGGCGCCTGTGGGCACCCCCTTCTCTCACCTGATTGAGGAGGCCGGCGGCTTTAACGGGACCCCCGCCCGGGTGATCTCCGGCGGCCCGATGATGGGCTTTGCCCAGTATGATCTGTCCGTCACCATGGGGAAGGCCAGCAACTGCGTGCTCTGCCTGAGCAAGGAGGATCTGCCCGCCACCAGCGAGAATCCCACCTGCATCCGCTGCGCACGCTGCGTCAACGTCTGCCCCATGCACCTGACGCCCCTCTTCATGAACATGTTCGCCAAAGCCCGCCGCTGGAGCGAGGTGGAGGAGTACCGGATCATGGACTGTATGGAGTGTGGCTGCTGTCAGTACATCTGCCCGGCCAGAATTCCTCTGGTGCAGCAGTTCCGTACCGCAAAGTTTGCCATCCGCCAGCAGGCGGCCAAAAAGTAAGGAGGGGATAGCATGGAAGAGTATAAACTGAGCGTAGCTTCCTCGCCGCACGCATCGTCTCCTGTTGGAACCAAGAATCTGATGCGGGATGTTCTGATCGCCCTGATCCCCGCGATGGCGATGGGCATCTATGTGTTTGGACCACGCGCACTGACCACCACCCTGGTGTCGGTGATTTTTTGTGAAATCTTTGAGTGGGGATACTGCAAGCTGATGCACAAGCCCAATCCCTGCGGCGATCTGTCAGCGGCCATCACGGGTGTGCTGCTGGTGTTTGTATGTCCGGTCACGCTGCCCTATTGGACCATCATCATTGGCGACTTCTTTGCCATCGTGGTTGTCAAGCAGCTCTTCGGCGGCCTGGGCACCAACTTCCTGAACCCCGCACTGGCTGGCCGTGCATTCCTGATGCTGTGCTATCCTGTGCCCATGACCACCTGGGTGCTGCCCGGCAAAGAGAACTGGGCTTCCGTCCTCTCTGCCACAGACGCGGTTACCGGTGCAACCCCCCTGGCCGTGGACTACATGAAGGGCGGCATCGTTCCCGAGGCCTCTGTGCTGGATATGTTCATCGGGAACATCGGCGGCTGCGTGGGTGAGGTTTCCGCCATCGCACTGCTCATCGGCGGAATCTACTTGATCGCCAAGGGCGTGATCCGGATTCGGATTCCCGCCGCGTACATCATCACGGTGGCTGTTCTGACCCTGGTGTTCTCCCGGGCGCCCGAAGGCGTCAACGTCTTCTCCTGGATGCTCCGTGAGATTTTTGCCGGCGGTCTGTTCCTGGGCGCCTTCTTCATGGCGACCGACTATGTGACCAGCCCCAACACCCCCAAGGGCGAGGTGATCTTCGGCATCGGCGCAGGCCTGCTGGTGGTTTTCATCCGTTACTTTGGCGGGTATCCCGAAGGCGTTTGCTACTCCATCCTCATTATGAACATCTGCGTCTGGCTCATTGACAAGGCCACCCTGCCCAAGCGGTTTGGCGTCACGGCGGAGATGCGCAAGGCGGAGAAGGAGAAAGCAAAGGCCGCCAAGAAAGCTGCAAAGGAGGGCGCGGAAGCATGAGCACTGCGAAGAAAGAACCCGGATTGGCTATGCTGGTGATTGTTTTGGCCCTCATCTGTCTGGTGGTTGCGGCTTTGCTGGGCTTGGTCAACCAGGTTACGGCACCTGCCATCGCGGCCAACACAGAGAAGACCATCCAGGACTCCCTGAAGGTGGTCCTTCCCGCGGATAGCTATGAAGAAGTAGAGTATGATGGCGGGGATATTACCCTGGATACTGGCACGGTGGTTCCCGTCCTGGCCGTCTATCAGGCCGGTGAAGAGGGCTATGTGGTGGAGACCAACTCCCCCAATGGCTTTGGCGGCGCCATTGACATGATGGCGGGCATCAATTCCGCTGGCGAGGTAACCGGTCTGGCGATCATCACCCACGCAGAGACGTCGGGCTTGGGCTCCAAGGCGACGGACCCCGAGTGGCAGGCACAGTTTGCAGGCGCCACGGACATTGTGAGTGTCACCAAGGATGGCGGTACCATTGAGGCCATCACTGGTTCGACCATTACCTCCCGCGCAGTTTGCGACGGCGTCAACGCCGCCCGTGCTGTTGTGGAAGCACTGGGTTAAGGAGGGACCGAGACAATGAATGTAAAGAAACAATTTTTTGACGGCCTCATTAACCAGAACCCGTCCCTGGTGCAGCTGCTGGGCATGTGCCCCCTGCTGGCCATCACCACTTCGATGTTCAACGGTCTGGGTATGGGCTTGGCCGTTACCATCATTTTGACTTGTTCCAATGTGGTTATCTCCGCCCTGCGGAAGATCATCCCCAACAAGGTCCGTATTGCCTGCTACATCGTGGTGATCGCCGGCTTCGTGACCATGGTTGACCTGCTGCTCAAGGGATTTGTCCCCGCGTTGTCCGAGAGCCTGGGCCTGTTCATCCCCCTGATCGTGGTGAACTGCATCATCCTGGGCCGTGCGGAAGGCTTTGCTTCCAAGAACAGCATTGGAGCCTCCGCTCTGGACGGCATTTTCCAGGGCTTTGGCAACATGATCTCCCTGACCATCATGAGTATCATCCGTGAGTTCCTGGGCGCCGGAACCTTTGGCGGCGGTATCCTCAACGGCGGCGCAGGCTATCAGATCCTTCCTGAGGATGTGGTGGCACTGGGTATGATCCTCCCTGTGGGCGGCTTCCTGACCCTGGGTGTGGTCATTGCTACCGTGCAGTACTTTATGAGCAAGCCCAAGAAGAATAAGGAGGTGGCGAAGTAATGGAAAGTATCACCAGCCTGCTTTCAATCGCCTTGGGCGCGGTTTTGGTTAACAACTTCGTCCTGTCCCAGTTCCTGGGCATCTGCCCCTTTATGGGCGTGTCCAAGAAGGTTGAAACCGCTCTGGGCATGGGCATGGCAGTTATCTTCGTAATGGGTGTGGCCTCCGCTGTGAACTGGCCCATCAACGAGTTTTTGAACAGCAAGGGTCTGGGCTTTATGCAGACCGTGACCTTTATCTTGGTCATCGCCTCTCTGGTGCAGTTTGTGGAAATGTTCCTGCAAAAGGCAATGCCCTCCTTGTATGAGGCCCTGGGCGTGTACCTGCCTTTGATTACCACCAACTGTGCCGTGCTGGGTGTGACCTTGCAGAACGCGCAAAAGTCCTATAACTTTGGTGAGAGCCTGACCTATGGTATTACCGGCGGCGTTGGTTTCCTGCTTGCCATTGTTCTGTTTGCCAGTGTGCGTGAGCGCATGGAGTTTGCCAAGTGTCCCAAGTGTTTTGAAGGCTTCCCCATCGCTCTGGTGGCGGCCAGCTTGATCTCTCTGGCCTTCATGGGCTTCTCTGGCCTGAAAGTTTGGTAAGGGAGGCGAAGAGAGAATTATGAGTACTACCATTTTAGCCCCTATCGTATTATGCGTGCTGGGTATTATCTTTGGTATTATCCTGGCGGTTGCCTCCAAGGTCTTCGCCGTGGAGAAGGACCCCCGTGAGGAGGCCATTACAGAGTGTCTCCCCGGCGCCAACTGCGGCGGCTGCGGCTATCCCGGCTGCGGAGGCTATGCGAACGCTGTGGTGAAAGGGCTGGCTCCTGTGGATGCCTGTTCCCCCGGCGGCGCGGAAGTGGCCAAAAAGATCGGCGCCATCATGGGCGTGGAGGTGGAAGAGGGCGCGCGCAAGATTGCCCAGGTGATGTGCACCGGCGGCGGCCATGACAAGACCCGCTATGATTATGTGGGCCTGGAAAGCTGTCTGGCGATCTCCCGGGTGTCCTCCGGCCCGCTGCAGTGTTCCTATGGCTGCCTGGGCGGCGGAGACTGCGTGGAGGCCTGTAAGTTTGATGCCATCCATATTGTGGACAATGTGGCGAAGGTAGATTTCGACAAATGTGTCGCCTGCGGCGCTTGCGTGGATGCCTGCCCCCGGAACATTATCCGCATTGTGCCCCTCAACGCCAAGAAGTATACGGAGGTCCCCTGTGCCTCCCACGACAAGGGCCCTGTGGTCCGTCAGGCCTGCGACAACGGCTGTATTGGCTGTAAGATCTGCGTGAAGGCCTGCCCCAAGGAGGGCGCCATTGTGGTGGAGAACTTCCTGGCCAAGATCAACTATGACATCTGCATCGGCTGCGGCATGTGCTCCCGCGCCTGCCCCCGTCAGCTGATCACTGTGGACGGTGTTGTTCTGCCCCCGAAACCCAAGAAGCCCGCGGCGCCCAAGCCCGCAGCGGCCCCCGCTGGAGAGGCCAAGGCGGAAGCGCCCAAGGCAGAGGCGGCCCCCAAAGCGGAAGCCCCTAAGGCGGACGCGGCCCCTGCTGCGGAAGCACCGAAGACAGAGGAGCCTCCCAAGGCGGAGTAAGGTGCCTGCGCAGTGTTGCGTGGAAGAAAAACGGAAAAACCCCGGGATGGAATCACTTCCATCCCGGGGTTTTCTGATTTGTTCGGATCACATGCGGTGGGTGTCAGGGAATCAGAAGCCGTTCTTCTGCTTGGACATCTCATAGGAAGCGCATTCCGTGCAGGCGCATTCCTTGGTGGTGGGGCCGCAGCAGCCCACCTGGATCGAGGACAGGGAACAGACGCTCTTGGCGCTGTTGTGGTGGGTGCAGCTGGAGACGGAGCATTTGATGCTGTTGTTGGCGTTCATGTTATTCATGGGATAACCCTCCTTTTTGAAGTCTGAGGATAGTATGTGCGAAAGAAAGCGGGGTTATACGTTGGGACCTTCCCGCCATTTTTCGCATAAGATGGATGGGAGGTGAGAGAACATGGATTTGCGGAACAACCAAATTACCGTCCGGGAGCTTCTGGCGGACCCCAAAGCCCGGCAGGTACTGGCCCGCCAGTTTCCCCAGGTCATTAACCGGCCCATTGTGGCAAAATCCGGTTCCATGACCCTGGACAAGGCGATGAAATTGGGGGCGGCCTACGTACCCAAAAGAGTCATTCAGGAGACCCTGGAGGAGCTCAGGCGGCTGTAACAGGAACGGGCCGGGAAAGCCCGGCCCTTACATAGATTCCTGTCCGGGGGAGACAGGACGGTCTCGCCGGTACCACAGCAGGCAATCTGTGCTCCCGGTTCGATGGAGAAGAAAGAGGGAGAGAAGGCCGTCCGCGGCGAACAGAAGAAAAAGAATTTGAGTCAGCCCAAGGGGTATCCGGGCCAGAAGAGGGGAGAACAGCGGCTGCAGCCCATAGACGGTCAACAGGGACAATGCCCCCCAGAAAAGCGTGTATAGGGGGCAGATCCGCCCAGAGAGATTGCCCGGCTGCTGGTCGTATTCCCAGAAACGGACCCCCACGCCCTTTTCGTAAAAAACGGCCACGACATATTCCACCAGTGTGGCCACCAGGGCGCCGGCCAAAAAGACCAGGAGAGGGCGGCGCAGCAGAAGCGCTGGCAGAGACAGCACCGCCAGGGCGCCCAGGCCGTAGACGGGGCAGAGAGGGAGAAACAGGAGACATTTGCGGTCCTGCTTGGGATGATGGCAGAGGCGGGTATACGCCACCTCAATCAAAAATCCCAAAAAGCTGTAAAGGAAGAAAGTGGAAAAGAACTGGTCCATAGCAACACCTCCTTTCTATCATGTCCCCCGCGCGGGTGGTTATCCCAAGGAAAAAAGAAAATTTTCCGAATCTACCTGAAAAAAGTGTTGACAAAACGCTTAAAATATGGTAGCCTATACAAGCTAACGGTTCCGGAATACGTACTTATGCGGGTGTAGTTCAATGGTAGAATCCCAGCCTTCCAAGCTGGTCGCGTGGGTTCGATTCCCATCACCCGCTCCATCTGCAAAGCTGACAGCGATAGGGTGTCGGCTTTGCAGATGGAACGATACGGGAACGGTGGAAGGAAGGGCCGTCAGGCTTTTCCGGGGGCAGCTTGTTATATGCGCCTGTAGCTCAGCTGGATAGAGCAACTGCCTTCTAAGCAGTGGGTCAGGGGTTCGAGTCCCTTCAGGCGTGCCATGTTTCCCTGTTACTGCTTAGGAAGCGATTTGGTGGGTGTAGCTCAGTTGGTTAGAGCACCGGATTGTGGTTCCGGGTGTCGAGGGTTCGAGTCCCTTTACCCACCCCAGATATCTCGGGAGAGAGCCGGAGCAGCGGTTCCGGCTCTCTTCTCATAGAGAGTGGATTCTATGATGGGGTGTCGCCAAGTGGTAAGGCACGGGACTTTGACTCCCGCATTCGCTGGTTCGAGTCCGGCCACCCCAGCCATCTTTTTGACCCGTTAGCTCAGTTGGCAGAGCACCTGCCTTTTAAGCAGGGTGTCCGGGGTTCGAATCCCCGACGGGTCACCAAGAAAACCCTTGAACCTTAAAGGTTCGAGGGTTTTTTAGTTTTATTTTCTTTCTATTTGTTAGTAACTTGATAATAACATCCCGTGTTTTCAACAGCTTGCAAAATATCATCCATATCTACGGTGGTTTAATTCTTTCTTGAGCGTTATTCGCATTGGTTCCGATCACGATAGTTAGAATCAGAAATGCCACCATGACCGGAAATATCCACTTCAAAAACGCCTGGAATGTTTTGCCATTTCAGACGTTTTTTTGTTGCACTTTTTGAAAAAACACGTCTTAAATAGGGAAGGTCCTTTGCAAGGAGCCGTTTCCTGGTGTAAAATTAAAAAAGGGAGTTTTGGAAGACTGTCCCTTGAATGAAAACAAAGGAGGAACAAGAGCATGTTAAAACGAGGATTCGCCTTTGCCCTGGCGCTGGTGATGCTGGTGTCGGTGGCCAGTGCTGTGGAGGCAGTGACGCCGGATGGGGACACGTATGAGGTCTCGGCCTGGGCACAGAAGGATGTGGCGGAAGCATGGAACGTGGGCTTGTATAAAGGGGGGGGATATGAGAACTATCGTATGCCTGCTGACAGATCCTTGCTTGGACAGGTTGCGGCCCGGCTGGTGGCGCTGGCCTTCGGCGGGGACTATGATGCCTATACCGGGTATCGGGGGCTACAGAGACAGATCAAGGATCAACCGTGGGGCAGCACGGTGGCGGAGGAATTGGGGCTGCTTCAGGGCCGTGAGGATGGAGACATGGACTACGACGCCGTCATTACCCGGCAGGAGGCTGCTGTGGTTTTGGCGCGGGCCTATCGGCTGTATTGCGATGAGGTCCATGATGACGCGGAGCCACTGTCCTATGCCGACAGCGGGATGATTGCGGACTGGGCAGAAGCCGACGTACAGCTCATGACCCACCTGGGCGTTATGAATGGTGTGGGGGAGAACAAGTTTAACCCCCAAGGCACGTGTACGATCGAGCAGTGCCTGGTTACAGTAGTTCGTCTGTATGAAAACACCTGCAAGGGCAAGCCTGTGGTCGAGAATGATTTCTTTGATCTGACCCCGCGGCAGGCTGCGATCTCCCAGGCCTATCGGCCGGTGCTCTATTGTGGCTCTGCGGAAAATGACAAGACTTTTGCAGTCGTTTACAATACAGGATCAGGACATATGGGGCCGATTCCCATTAAAATCATCGTGGTAGATGCCGCTGGGACGTGTGCAGAATATCGGAATGTCATCAAGGAGTCTCATAACATCTTTTGGGGGGCCGGTGAGAATGGGCAGTCTGATGCTGCTATCGACAAGATTTGGTTGTCGGAAGATGGCAGCAAGGTTTACTATCAGAGTACGCTGGAAGAAGATGTCTATCCCTATTATCCCGACGGGACCTATGGTGAGCTGTTGTTCGCCAAAGGGGTCTACACTGTGACGCTGGATGTGGCAAGCGGGAAACAGACCTATACGCGGGAGGACTTGCGCTAAATTTTCCTTCAGAGACCTGTTTTACAGGTCTCTGAATTATTTTTGGAGATGTTCGGAAAACACGTTTATTTTTGGGGAGGAATGGTATCTTTTTCAATCATCTAAGAAATAGAGGCCTCAATAATCTCTTAGAAATTCTTTAAGATTGGAACGGAAAAAACAATATGCCGATTGGAACTTATACTATGCTGAAGGGAACCAAGCCCGCTTTTGAAGAGAAGAGCAGCGCCAACTACTATGCCTATGGGCCCAGCGGCTCTGTGGCTACCTACAAGAAGATCTCCGGTCTGATCACGCTCCCGGATAAGGTTCGTCTGGTAGGCACCGGCAAGGGCCGGAACGCGTTTATCTCTCTTGGCGTTACTGCCAAGGGCGGCAAGAGAGGCATCGATATTGGCCTGAGAAACCGCGGACTGGGTTGCCAGAATGAGGAGTTGGATATTAACATTCCCTCCAAGGATACCGGCTATGGTTGGCATCCGTATTGCATCGAGTTGGATAAGACGATCGATGCTGGCTATTACTTTGATGGCCAGAAAAATATTCATAAGACGGATCAGGTCAGTCGAAATGATGCCTATTTTGCGCCTAACAATGCAAAACAGGCACGCTTTGAAATTGTGCCGAACACCAACGGGAGAAGTGTTCACTTCACTGTGACCTGGCTGGATGCAAACGGCACCCAAGTTGGCACTGTGTTCGACAGAGTAATCGATCTGGAGGGGACCTATCAGTGGGACAACTTCTGCCGCTTTGCCTCCTTGGTGACCCCGGAGAGAACGGCCACCATGACAGACAGCACCTACGTGGTAAACGGTGGGTTTGCGACCCTGAAGATCGGCAGCGCCAACTGGGGTATCACCACGTCCCAGGTCCCCCTGGCCTGGATCATGAACGAACCCAAGTGCAAGCTGAACAGCAAGTGGGCGGTGGGGGAGTCGTTCACCATCGACCATTGGGCATAAGCCAGCAACGCTGCCATTGATGCACCGAACAAAGGAGAGCCGCGAACCATCTCGCGGCTCTCCTTCCAAAAAGATTCGCAGGAAAAGGAAAATGCGTAAATCCTTTGTTTGGACTTACGCATTTACGCCACGCAACACTTTTCTTTTAGCACAGAGAACGGAAAAAAGTCAAGGGAACAGACAAGGCTCAGCGCGTAACCCCCATGGTCTTTTTGGCGCGAACGAGAAACCGGCGGGCGGCGGGGGAGAGACTGTCCAGATCGGGCAGGGAGGCGCCCAGCTGCCGGTGGGCCCGGGGAACCAAGGGGCGGACGGTGACGCCCGGGTGGTCCTCATGGAGGTAGAGAGCGGGCATCACCGAGACGCCCAGCTCCAGCCGGACCATGGCCAGGATGGCCAGTTCATCCTTGGAGGTCCAACGGACGTTGGGGTGAACGCCAGCCTCCTGGATCACCCGGGAGATGTCGTAGTCATAGGCCCGGTCTTCCAGGATGAAGGGTTCGCTGGCCAGCTGGGCCAGGGAGAGCTCCTCACAGCCCGCCAGAGGGTGCCCGTTGGGGACCACCGCCCAGATTTCATCCTCCAGGAAGGGAATCCAGTGATTCTGGCTGTTCTCATGGTAGCTGCAAAAGGCCAGGTCCACCGAGCCCTCCCGCAGCCATTCATCCAGCTCCTCCTGCCCGCTCTCCCGGATGGAGACGGTGATGCCGGGGTAGTGCTGGGCGAAGTCCCGGAGGATTTCCGGCAGCCAGAAACGGGAGATGGAGGGAAAGGTGGCCAGGGAGACGGTGCCCACGGCCAGGCCGCGGATATCGGCGGCCTCCTGCTCCAGCTGGCGGCTCTTTCGGTCCAGGTCCCGCAGCAGAGGGAGAATCCGCTGGCAGTCCTCGGTGGGACGGACGCCGGTACGGGAGCGGACCAGAAGGGGAAAACCCAGCTCTGTCTCCAGGGTCTTGATGACATAACTGAGTCCGGACTGGGTGTATCCCAGCTGTTCCGCCGCCCGTGTCAGGTTGCCCAGATCAATGGCGGTGAGCAGGGCCACGCATTTGTTTTGGTCCATGGTGCCTCCTTTCCAGGCAGAGACAGGGGGGAACCATTTGGTTCCATTGGAAAATCCGATGATAAAGGTGGGTTTTCCTTGTTTTACAAAGGGAAGTGGGTTTAGTATAATGCAATTAGAAAGAGAAAGCAAGCAGACCGGCCGGAGAAACTTTCCTTTCTGATCGCTGCAAGCCTTTCATGGACCCAAGAAAGGAGCATTCCAATGAAAAGCAGAACGTCTCATTTGATCCACCTGTTGGTTTGGCTGCTGGTTCTCACAGCCTATGTGGTTGTGCTGAACGGTCTGCCCCAGGCTCCCGGTCTTCTGCTCACCATCCCTGCGGGGTTGGGTGGGATTGCCGCGGCCCAGGAGTGGTCGGATTATCTGACCATGAAGAAACACGCGGCCTGAGTGTGCCTACCATCTCTCTTTTTCAATATTCACTCGAAGCAAATGGGCTCGCCTTGGAACAACCCCTCTGTTCCCCGGCGGGCCCGTGCTCGTTTGGGGAGACGGCGGACCGCCCTGCGGAGTCTCAGACTCCGCAGGGCGGTCCGCTTCAATGGCCCCGGTGTTTTTCCCGGTGTTTCTCCCGGCGCAGGGCGGCCCGGCGGTGCTGGGCCTGGGTTCGCTTTTGACGGGCGGTCTCCTTCCGGGTCTGGACCCGCTGGGCGTGCTGCAGCTGCAGGGCCTGCTGGGCTTTGGTGCCGATGGCAGGGGCCTGGAGCTGCTTTCGGATCTCCCGCTGGAGCCGTTTGGGGTTGATCCGCGTCCGGGGCACGGTGCCGGCGGGAAGAGGCGGGGAGAACGTCAGGTCTTTCCAATGCCGCTGGAGAAAGGCATAGACCTCATAATCCTTGGGCTCTGCCCCAAAGGGAATCTTGCAGACCTGGTACAGGCCTTCCTCTTCCCGTTCGTAAAGCCCCACCCAGAAGGGGGCCTCGAAGGAGATGGTGAGGGTGGAAACTGCCGGTTTCATTTGGGTTCCTCCTTTTTGGGTTCCTATGGGGAAGGGACAACCAAGGAGGCAGGTTACTGACGGTCGAGCCGCTTCCGGACTACCAACCGGAATGTGTTTTTATCCCCACACAGGGATCATAGCAGGATTTCCTTGCCGATGCAAGCCTTTGGCGCGCGGCGGGGACAGGGGGCTTCGGAGGCAGCGGAGAAAGAGACGGAAAAAAACGGCGGGGTTTTGTGGAAAAGAGAGACTTGACGGCGCCGGAGGGAAGTGCTATGATACAAACAAGTTAAAAATTCCAAACCAGTGAATAAGAGTAGTACCTCTTTCTTTTGCCCTTCAGAGAGCTGCGGATGGTGAGAGCGCGGCGGGACGGGGAGGAGGGAATGGACTTATGAGGGCGGAGCGAACCCCCGGCAATGGGGTAGTAGTGGCCGACGGGGACCGCACCCGTTATCCGGGCGGCACGTATGATGGTACGTGAAAAGAGCGGGCGCAATGCGTCAATTTGGGTGGTACCGCAGGAATTCAGTCTTGTCCCATTTCGTTAGAACAAACGAATGGAACAGGGCTTTTTTTGTTGTCCCATGATTTGACAAAGAGACCCTCACCACCATCGAACTCAAATCAAAAGGAGAAGATCAACATGAAAAACCTGAAAAAACTGCTCTGCGGAGCCCTGTCCCTGACCACAATCTTGGCGCTGGCTGCCTGCGGTGCTCGCACTGGCGGAGACCACGACGACCTTGGCGCATCTGGTGGGGACGTCCCCATCATCGGCATTAGCCAGTACGGCCAGCATGGGTCCCTGGACAACTGCCGGGAAGGTTTCCTCTTGGGCCTGGAGAAGGCCGGACTGAAAGAGGGGAAGGACTATCAGATTGACTACCAGAACGCCAGCTTTGACGACAACATGGCCATTCAGATTGCCCAGGCTTTCTCCGCGGAGGACGCGGCCCTGATGGTGGGCATTGCCACCCCCTCCGCCACCGCCTGCTATGCCGCGGCGGAAGACAAGGACATTCCCGTGGTCTTCACCGCCATCACCGACCCTGTGGGGGCGAAGCTGGACAGCGGCAATATCACCGGCACCTCTGACGTGCTCCCGGTGGAGGGACAGCTGGAGCTCATCCGGGCACTCCAGCCGGAGGCCAAGACCATCGGCATTGTCTATACCACCAGCGAGGCCAACTCGGTGTATTCCGTCAAGGTCTATGAGGAGAAGGCGGCGGAGTATGGGTTTACCATTGCGTCTGTGGGGGTCACGGCCCAGTCTGAGGTCACCCAGGCGGTGGATACCCTGATTGCAAAAGGGGTGGACTGCTTCTCCAACCTCACCGACAACAATGTGGTGGGGGTGCTGGGCTCCATTCTGGAAAAGACCAATGAGGCGGGCATTCCTGTGTACGGCTCTGAAATTGAGCAGATGAAGCTGGGGTGTGTGGCCGGTGCCGGCCTGGACTATGTCCAGCTGGGCATCCAGACGGGAAAGATGGCGGCAAAAATTCTCACCGGAGAGGCCACCTGCCAGGATCTGCCCTATGAGGTGATTGAGAACTACTCCCTGTATGTCAACAGCAACGCCCTGGCCCAGATGGGCATCACCCTGCCGGATGACCTGGCCCAGGAGGCGGAAGAGGTGGGCGCGACCGCCTGAGTTTGAGGACCCCAACCAAAGGAGGAGGACCGTATGTCGGACTTGATTGTCTCCACGCTGACCCAGGGCCTGATCTATGCCCTGCTGTCTTACGGCGTGTATATTACCTATTCTGTGCTGGACTTTCCAGACCTGACGGTGGACAGCAGCTTCCCTCTGGGGGCGGCGGTGACGGCCATCCTCCTGCTGGGCGGGGTGGACCCCTGGCTCACCCTGCTGTGCGCGGCGGGAGCTGGCGCCCTGGCCGGGCTGTGCACGGGCCTGATCCACGTGCGTCTGGGGGTTCGGGACCTGCTGGCCGGCATCATCACCATGACCGCGCTGTCCTCGGTGAACCTGCTCATTGCCGGTTCCAATGTGACTGTGGAGCGGGCGGTGGATACCATTTTTACCTCCGCGCCGGTGATGGCGCTGCTGGGAGACCTGACCTTGTCGGCCCGGAAGCTCATTGTGGCCCTGGTGCTGGCGGTGGTGGTGAAGCTCCTGCTGGACCTCTACTTCCGCACCAAGTCCGGGCTGCTGCTCCGAGCGGTAGGGGACAATGGGACCCTGGTGACCACCCTGGCCCAGAATAAGGGCAACATGAAAGTGCTGGGCGTGGTCATTGCCAACGCCCTGGTGGCCCTCTGCGGCGGGGTTCTGTGCCAGGAGCAGCGCAGCTATTCTGCGGTCATGGGCATTGGGCAGGTGGTTTTTGGTTTGGCCACCGTCATCATTGGAATTTCTCTCATCCGCTTTTTCACCCGGTCCAAGGTCTCCCGGAGTCTGCGGAAGGTCAGGGGTCTGCGGTTCCTGGCTACCCCCCAGGGGACCACAGCGGTGCTGCTGGGGAGCATTCTATATAAATTCTGTATTCAAATTGCCATCAACGCGGGCCTGCCGGCCAACATGCTGAAGTTTATCACCGCTGCCCTCTTCCTGTTGGTGCTGGTGATCGCGGGGCGCAAAGGGGAGGAGATCATCCATGCTTGAGCTGCGGGATATGACCAAAATTTACAACGCGGGAACGGTGACGGAGCTGACCCTGTTTGACCGGTTCAATCTCACGGTGGAAGACGGCCAGTTTGTCTCTATCGTGGGCAGCAATGGTTCTGGAAAGACCTCTCTGCTGAATATCCTCTGCGGGTCCATCCCACTGGACGGGGGAGACGTGCTGGTGAATGGAAAAAGCATCCGAAAGCAGAAGGATTTCCAGCGGTACGCCACCATTGGCCGGGTGTATCAGAACCCCTCCCTGGGCACCTGTCCCAATTTGACCATGCTGGAGAACCTCTCCCTGGCGGACAACAAGGGGAAACGATTTGGCCTGGGGTTTGGGGTGAACAAGAAGCGGATTGACGCGTATCGGGCAGAACTGGCGGCCCTGGGGCTGGGCCTGGAGGATAAACTGGACGTGAAAATGGGGGCCCTCTCCGGCGGCCAGCGCCAGGCAGTGGCCCTGCTGATGGCCACCATGACCCCCCTGAACTTTCTGATCCTGGATGAGCACACCGCGGCGCTGGACCCCAAGACCGCGGAGACCATTATGGAGCTCACCGGCAAGGTGGTCCGGGGAAAGGGCCTGACGGCCATGATGGTCACCCACAATCTTCGCTACGCGGTGGAGTACGGAGACCGCCTGCTGATGCTGGACCATGGGACCATTGTGCTGGATCGGGCGGGAAAGGAAAAGGAGGCCACCTCCACCGAGGAGCTGCTCCAGGTGTTTAACCGGTACAGCATCCTTTGACACAGAGGTCTCCGCATGGAACCGACGAAAAAAAGTACAGCCATCCAGAAAGGAGGGCTGTACTTTTTGATAAAAACACGGCCCGGGTGACCCGGGCCGTGAACGAATGGAGTATTTATGCCAGCTTTGCCTTGGACAGCTCGGTGAGCGCGGTGAAGGCGGCCTTGTCGTTGACGGCCATCTCTGCCAGCATCTTCCGGTTGATCTCCACGCCGGCCAGCTTCAGGCCGTGCATGAAGTTGGAGTAATTCATGCCGTTCATTTTGCAGGCGGCACTGATCCGGGTGATCCACAGCTGGCGGAAGTTGCGCTTCTTCTGCTTGCGGCCCACATAGGCGTAGGTCAGGGACTTCATGACCTGCTCGTTGGCCATCTTGAAGTGCTTGGACTTGGCGCCCCAGTAGCCCTTTGCCATTTTCAGGATCTTATTTCTTCTCTTGCGCGTCATCATCGCGCCTTTCACTCTTGCCATGGTATGTTAGCCTCCTATGTCTTGTGGTAAAAAATTATTTATACAGGATCATGCGCTTGATGGCGGCCTCATTGGTTCTGTCCGCATAAGCGCCGGCGCGGAGGCCGCGTTTCCGTTTGGTGGTCTTCTTGTTCAGGATATGGCGTTTATTGGCGTGCGCGCGCTTGACCTTGCCGTTTTTGGTCAGGTTAAAACGCTTCTTGGCGCCGCTGTGGGTTTTAATTTTGATTTTAGGCATGGCGGAAAACTCCTTTGTAAGATTTTACTTTTTGGTCTCTTTGTTCTGCCGGCAGGACAGGAACATGGTCATGTGACGTCCATCCAGCTTGGGCTCCTTGTCCATGGTCGCCACCTCGGCGCAGTCGGCTGCGAATTTTTCCAGCAGACGCTTTCCGATGTCGGTATGGGCCATTTCCCGGCCACGGAAGCGAACAGCAACCTTGACCCGGTTGCCATCGGCCAGGAAGCGCTGGGCGTTGCGGACCTTGACATTGAAATCATTGACGTCGATTCCCGGGGACATACGCACTTCTTTGATCTCAACAATCCGCTGGTTTTTCTTTGCCTCCTTGTCCCGCTTGGTCTGCTCGAAGCGATACTTTCCGTAATCCATGAGCTTGCAGACGGGGGGGACGGCGTTGGGAGAAATCTTCACCAGGTCCAGGTCGGCGTCGCCGGCCTTGGCCATGGCCTCGGCCAGGGGCATGATACCGAGCTGTTCACCCTGGGCAGAGATCAGGCGCACTTCCTTGTCGTGAATTTCCTCGTTGATTTGATGAGCCGTGTGAGCTATGATAGACGCACCTCCAATTCTGAAATAGGAACATAAAAAATGGATACCTTTCGAAAGGTATCCGCACGACAGGCAAACCAACGCCCCCTCCATGGGAGCGATGACGTTACCTTATAAACCTCTGTCGCCCAAGCGCAGAGGTGAGGCAGGCGGAACCTTCCTACTTTATTGTACAGAGGGTAGTATACCATTCTCAACGTGGAATGTCAACCGAAACTTGAGAGAACCTGGAGAAAAAGAAATCACCCGAAACCCAGGCAAAAAAGACGGTGGGATTCGGGCGGATTCGCGGGATTTTTACAGGCATTGTCTTATATCATCGAAAGGATGGGAAGAGGGTTCCCAGGGGTCTGGCCTCAGCCCTGGCGGCGTTGCAGGACCAGGCGGTCGGCGATCATGGCGATAAATTCCGAGTTGGTGGGCTTTCCCTTGGAGTTGCTGACGGTGAAGCCGAAGTATTTTTGCAGGGTGTCCAGGTCGCCCCGGTCCCAGGCCACCTCGATGGCATGGCGGATGGCACGCTCCACCCGGGAGGCGGTGGTGCCGAATTTCCGGGCGACCTCGGGATACAGGACCTTGGTCACGGCGTTGATCACATCCATGTCCTCCACGGTCATGATGATGGCCTCACGCAGGTATTGGTATCCCTTGATGTGGGCGGGCACACCGATCTCGTGGATGATGGCGGTGACGTTGGCCTCCAAAGTCTGCCGGGCGGAGGCCGGGCCGGCGGGGTTCTCCCCGCCCTCGGACCAGTGCTGGGCGGCCAGCAGGCGGACCCGCTCCACCACTGAGGCAATGCGGCAGGGCTTCATCATGTAGTAGTCTCCGCCCCGGGCGGCCACCTGATCGGCCATGCAGCCCCGGGCAAAGCCGGATAGGATCAGGGTGCTCACCGGTTTGGACTTGACCGCGTCCAGCACGTCAAAGCCGTCCATCCGCCCCAGCACCAGGTCCATGACCAGGATATCTGGGGACCGGTCCTGCACCATCTGGATGGCCTCTTGGCCGTCGCTGGTCTGCCCTACCACTTCCAGGCCCTCCTCGGCCTGGAGCGCGTCGGCGAGGATGGTACGGAATTCCTCGCTGGTGTCAGCAATGAGAATGGTTTTCTTCGTTTCCATGCGTGTATGTCTCCCCCCGTGGGGAAGCGGCTGTGCCAGCTTCCCCAGATTTTTCAAATGATGTAAAGCGTTTCAACCGGACATCCATAATTTACCACAATGGGACAGAAAACTCAAGACAAAAATAGCAAAAACTGGAAAAACCGTCGCCGCAAGTTTCGACAAAAAACGACACCAATCCGCAAAAAAGTCCAGCAAGGCCTTGGATTCCAAAAAAACCAGAAAAAAACGAACCGCAGGAGAAAATTTGTCGGGAAAACCGGTTTACGAATTGTAGGGAAAATGATATGATGAAAAACGATATATTATTGCAATTCCTGCCCGCACTGTCCGGGCGGGGACACCCAGGAAAGGGGTTTTCCCAATGAAGAAACTGATGCTGGGCAATGCGGCGGTGGCCCGGGGACTCTATGAGGCCAGCTGCGGCCTGATTTCCAGTTATCCCGGCACCCCCAGCACGGAGATCACCGAGCAGGCGGCCCAATATGACGAGATTTACTGCGAGTGGGCCCCCAATGAAAAGGTGGCCATGGAGGTGGCCTTTGGCGCCGCGCTGGCAGGCAAGCGCAGTGCCTGTGTGATGAAGCATGTGGGGGTCAATGTGGCCGCCGACCCGCTGTTTACCATTGCCTATACCGGGGTCAACGCCGGCATGGTGATCTGTGTGGCCGATGATCCCGGCATGCATTCCTCCCAGAATGAGCAGGACTCCCGTCACTATGCGGTTTCGGCCAAGCTCCCCATGCTGGAGCCGGCGGACTCAGAGGAGGCGCGGGCATTTGCCAAACGGGCCTTCCAGCTTTCCGAGGAATATGACACCCCGGTGTTTCTCAAGCTGTGTACCCGCATCGCCCATTCCCAGAGCATTGTGGAACTGGGAGAGCGGGAAGAAGTCCCGGCAAAGCCCTATGAGAAGAACATTGCCAAGTACGTGATGGTCCCTGGCAACGCCCGTCCCCGGCATCCCATTGTGGAGGAGCGGACCCAGCGGCTGACCGCTTATGCGGAGACCACAGACCTGAACCGGGAGGAGCTGGGAACCGACCGTACCCTGGGCATCATCACTTCCTCCACCTGCTACCAATATGCCCGGGAGGTGTTTGGGCCCCAGGCCTCGATCCTGAAGCTGGGCCTGGTCAACCCGCTGCCCCGGGAGAAAATCCTGGCGTTCGCGGCCAAGGTGGATCAGGTGCTGGTGTTAGAGGAGCTGGACCCGGTGATTGAGACCCACTGCCGTAACCTGGGCCTGACGGTGCTGGGAAAGGACCGGCTGCCCATGGTGGGGGAGTTTTCCCAGGGCCTGGTAGCACAAAAGATTCGGGATACGGCCCGACCCTGGATGGAGCTGGAGGAAAACATTCCCCCCCGACCCCCGGTCCTCTGCGCGGGATGTCCCCACCGGGGACTCTTCTACACCCTGGCCAAACACAAGGTCACGGTGCTGGGGGACATCGGCTGCTATACCCTGGCGGCCTATGAGCCTCTTTATGCCATTGAAACCTGTGAGTGTATGGGGGCCTCGGTGAGCTCCATTCACGGCTTTAACAAGGCCCTGGGGCAGGACAGTGAGGGAAAGACCGTGGCTGTGCTGGGGGACTCCACGTTTATGCACTCCGGCATGACGGGACTGGCCAACATCGCCTATAATCAGAGCAACTCCACCGTCATCATTCTGGATAACTCCACCACCGGCATGACGGGGCACCAGCAGAACCCCACCACCGGGAAGAATCTCCGGGGGGACCCTGCCGGGAAGATTGACTTGGAGACCCTGTGCCGGGCCATGGGAATCCGCCGGGTGCGGGTGGTAGACCCCTACGACCTGAAGGCCACGGAGGAAGTGGTGACAGAGGAGCTGGCCGCGCCGGAACCCTCGGTGATCATCACCCGCCGCCCCTGCGTGCTGCTCAAGTCGGTGGAGAAGCATCCCCCCTACCAGGTGGAACCGGACAAGTGCAAGGGCTGCAAGATGTGCATGCGGATCGGATGTCCCGCCATCTCCTGGAAGGACAAGAAAGCGGTCATCGACCCCACCCAATGTGTGGGCTGCGGGGTGTGTGAGCAGCTGTGTAAATTTGACGCCTTTCTTCACTGCTGAGCTGGGGGAGAAGGGGCTGCTTGAAAAGATCATTGTGTGCTCCCAAGAGCAACCCGAACGGGAGCAGGACCCAGAGTGAGCCCTGCTCCTTTTTCCTGCCCATTTATTTTTGGGAATCCCAGGAAAACCTTGGGAATATAAGGAAAGTATAAACGAAAGCACGGCGGATGTAAAGAACAGAGAAAGAGAAAATCCCCAATCCTCTGCCGGGCAACATATTTTTCCGGCGGATTTGATACATTGAAACAATCAGGGAGGATCGTTCTGACCGGTCTTTTCCCATGGGAGGAATGGAGCATGGTAAGTCAGATCTTGGCCGTGGTAATTTTTGTGGTCATGTTTGTGGAGATTGTCCGGGAGAAATTCCCCCGGTATTTGGTGACCCTGGTGGCGGGCGTGCTGACCCTGGTGGTGGTCTTTCTGCTGGCCATGCAGAGCCTCCCCGATGTGTGGAAGGCGCTGAGCCTGGAGAGCATGGCGGAGACCACCTTCTGGTACACTGGCCACATGACGGTCAATGAGATGAACACCGGCATCAACTGGAGCACCATTCTCTTCATCAGCGGGATGATGATTATGGTGGAGGGAATGAGCGAAGCGGGATTCTTTGACTGGCTGTGCCTGCGCCTGGCCAAGCTGGTCAACTATAAGCCTGTGCCGCTGATGATCTGCTTTATGATCCTGTCGGCGGTGCTGTCCATGTTCATTGACAGCATTACAGTGATTCTGTTTCTGGCGGTGGCCAGTGTCCGCCTGGCCCACTTGCTGAAGTTTGATCCCATTCCTCTGATTATCGCGGAGATTTTCACCGCCAACCTGGGCGGTGCGGCCACCATGAGCGGGGACCCGCCCAACATCATCATTGGCACAGCCCTGGGGCTGACCTTTGGGGATTTTCTCCGGAACACAGGGCTCATTGCCCTGCTGTGCATGGTGGTGATGGTGCCCTATTTCTATTTCTGCTTCCGCAGGCAGATTCAGAGTCGGGATGAGACGGCCCGCGCCGCGGCCATGTCACTGGACCCCCGGGCGTCCATTTCCAGCCGGAAGGCCTTTGTTGTCAACGTGACCATTTTCCTGGTGACGGTGCTGCTGCTGGTGACCCATGCCAAGACGGGGCTGACCGTGGCCACGGTGGGCATTGTGGCGGCCATTCTGACCCTGCTGGCCAACCCTGCCCCGCTGCGGCTGCTCCGAAAGGTGGACTGGCAGACGGTGCTCTTTTTCCTGGGCCTGTTTTTGACGGTGAGCGGATTGGAGCAGACGGGGGTGCTGGAGGCCATGGCCAATGGCATTGCCGGGATCACAGGGGGCAACCTGTCGCTGATGATCGTGATTCTCATCTGGCTCTCCGCAGTGGCCTCGGCCTTTGTGGACAATATCCCCTTTGCGGCCACCATGGTGCCGGTGATCAGTTCCCTGTCGGCCACCATGGGGGTGGACCTGAATACCCTGGCCTGGACCCTTTCCATGGGCACGGATATCGGCGGCAGCGCCACCCCCATTGGGGCCTCGGCCAATGTGGCGGGCACCGCCATTGCCGCCCGGGAGGGCCACCCCATCAGCTGGGGCCGTTACTGTAAATATTCCGCGCCCGCCGCGGTGATTGTCGTTGCCATCAGCATGGCCGTCATCCTGCTGCGGTACTGAGATAGAGCGGGCAAATTCTTTGATTGGCATGGAAATGGGAGGGAGTCTATGCTCAGCCAAATTTTGGCTCTTATCATTGCGATTGTGTTGTTTTCTGCGCTCCTCCAGGGGAAATATCCCCGGTATCTTCTGACGCTGGCAGCCGGGGGCGCTATGGTTTTGGTGGTGCTGCTGGGGACGATGGGCAGCCCGGCTGCCGCCCTGGAAGCCCTGAGTGTGGATAGTTTTGTCAAGCCCCAATTTTGGTTCGCCCACGGCGGGGTTACTGAGTTTAACGTGGGGATCAACTGGAGTACCATCCTCTTTCTGGCCGGCATGATGATCATGGTGGAGGCGATGAGTGAGGCCGGCTTTTTCGACTGGGTCTGCCTACGCCTGGCCAAGGCGTTGGGGTTTCGCCCCATGCCTCTCATGCTGAGCTTTATGGTGCTGGCGGCGCTGCTGTCCATGTTCGTGGACAGCATTACCGTGGTTTTGTTCCTGGTGGTGGCCACTGCGCGCCTGGCGCATTTTCTCCGGTTTGACCCGGTGCCCATGATCATTGGGGAGATCTTTGCCGCCAACCTGGGTGGTGCGGCCACCATGAGCGGGGACCCGCCCAACATCATTATTGGGACCTCCCTGGGCCTGAGCTTCTGGGACTTTTTGCGGAACAACGGCGTGATCTGCCTGATTGGCCTGGTGCTGGTGCTGGTGTATTTTTATCTCTGCTTCCGCAGTAAGAGTAGGGGAGAGGCCGCCGTTGCGCCGGAGCTCTGGGAAATTGACCCCAACGATGCCATTCCCAGCCGGCGGAGATTTTTGGCGCGGGTCTCTATTTTCGGCGTGGTGATTTTACTCATCGCCACCCATACCTTGACAGGGCTCACCATGCCCACCATTGGGGTGCTGGCAGCGGCGGTGACGCTGGTGAGCACCAAGACGCCCCAAAACCTGGTCAGGCAGATGGACTGGAAGATTCTCGGCTTTATCATTGGTCTGTTCCTTACGGTGAGCGGGCTGGAGCAGACAGGGGTCTTGGATGGAATGGCCCAATTCTTGGCGGCGCTGGGAGGAGACCATGCGGACCAGATGGTTGTGGTTCTGATTTGGTTTACCGCCATCGTGTCCGCTTTTGTGGACAATATTCCCATGGCCACGGTGATGGTGCCGGTGCTCCTGTCCCTGGCGGAGACCTTGGGCATGGACCTGCATACCCTGACCTGGGCGGTGTCCAAGGGCACGGACATCGGCGGCATTGCCACGCCCATCGGGGCCTCGGCCAACGTCACAGGGGTGGCGCTGGCGGCCAAGGAGGGGCATCCCATCTCCTGGAAACGCTATTGCAAGTATGCCATGCCCGCCGCAGTTCTGGTGCTGGTGGTGAGCATGGTGCTGATCCTGGCCCTTCACTGACCGGCGGACAGGCGGGCGACCACCAGCTCGGGACGGTTGTTCAGGCGAATGGGCGCAATGCTGTTGCCCAGGCCCCGGCTGACAATGAGGCGGGTGGTGCCCTGAACATACACACCGGCGTCGTAGAAGGGAAACAGACCCTGGCTGGGGGCGATGACCCCGCCCAGAAGGGGAAGGCGCACCTGGCCCCCATGGGTGTGGCCGCTGAAGACCAGGTCCACGGCGTGAGCTGCGTAGACCCCCATCAGTTCCGGCCGGTGGGACAAGAGGATGGTGCAGGGGGCGGCCGCTGGCAGAAGGCGCCGCAGCTTGGCAGAGACCAGCTCCGCCGGGGAACCGGGAAGCCCCCGCTTCTTGTCGAAGCTGGGGTCGGCCAACCCCAGCAGGGTGATGGTTTCCCCGTCCCGGCACAGGGGGACGGACCGGTCTTCCAGGACGACCACGCCGGCGTCCTTCAGCCCGGATTTGAGGGCAGGATATTGAGGCAGCCTGGCCTCGTGGTTGCCCGGGACGAAGTAAGTGGGGGCAAGTTCGGCGGCCCGTGCGGCAAAGGCAAGGGCCCGGGGCAGGTTGGTGCGCCTGAAATCCACCAGGTCTCCGGTCAGCACAATGAGGTGGGGCTTGGCCTGGGAGAGGGCCTGCAGGAGGCGGCGGTTCTCTTTTCCGAAGGATGCGTTGTGCAGGTCTGAGACCTGGGCGATCCGCATGCCGTCGAAGGCAGGGGGGAGTCCGGGAAGGGAGAGGGGAATCTCGTGGATTAGGAGGGTGCGATTGCCCCATAGCACCCAGAGAAGCAGGGACAGTAGGAGCAGCGGGAGGAAAAACATGGCTGGAAGGAATCTCCTTTTTGGAAAGCGGTTTCTATGGGCCCATTGTATCATGTCCCGGGGCAGGGAGCAAGGCAACACCGGGGGTTGACGTGCCCGCCAAAATTTGCTACAATACCCCCGTTCACTGGAGGGTACGCCATTCAGGATCGTGATGGTAAGCTGGATAAGGTGACAGACTGAGAGGCCTGTTGCCCTGTCCGGCTTTTTTTGTGGCATGGGGCGGAGCCGAAGAGAAAAACCAACGAAGGAAGGGGAACAAAACGATGGATCTGCTGCGAGGAAATATAAAGCACACCTACTTCAAGTATTTGGGCGCGGCCTTTGGCAGTGCCATGCTGGCCTCGGTATATAGTCTGGTGGACATGGCGATGGTGGGGCAGTATCAGGGGCCGGACGGCGCAGCGGCGCTGGCTGTGGTGGCGCCGGTGTGGAACATCATTTACAGCTTGGGTTTGCTGACCGGCATTGGGGGTTCTGTGCTGTCCAGTACGCACCGGGGGCAGGGGAAGCGCCGGCAGGCCAACCAGGCCTTTACTGTGGCGCTGGGCTTTACGGTGCTTCTGGCGGCGGCCAGCTGGCTGGGCCTGATCTTCTTTGAGGTCCCCCTGCTGCGCTTCTTCGGCGGGGACGAGGCGCTGATCCCTCTGGCGCGGGATTATTTGTACCCGGTGAAGTTCTCGGTGCCCTTCTTCCTCTTTACCCAGATGCTGGCGGCTTTTCTCCGCAACGATGGGCGGCCGGTCCTGGCCACCGGCGCGGTCCTGTCCGGGGGCGTGTTCAACGTGCTGGGGGATTACTTTTTTGTCTTTGTCCTGGACTTGGGCATCATGGGGGCGGGCATTGCCACCTGCCTGGGGGCGGCAATTTCCTGCCTGGTGATGCTCACCCATTTCCTTTCTCCCAGGAATACCCTTCGGCTGGTGCCGGTCAAGGGATGGATCAGGCAGATGGGCCGGATTGGCGTGACAGGGTTTTCCGCGTTTTTTGCGGACATTGCCATGGGAATTCTCACCATCCTGTTCAACCGCCAGATCATGCACTTTCTGGGGACCGACGCCCTGGCGGTGTACGGAGTCCTGGTCAATGTGAGCACCCTGGTGCAGTGCTGCGCGTACAGTGTGGGACAGGCCTCTCAGCCCATTCTCTCCCTCAACTACGGGGCCCGGCAGACCAGACGGATTCTGGATGTCCTGCGGTATGCCTTGGGGACGGTGGCGGTCTTTGGGGTGCTGTGGGTGTTGGTGCTGGCCGCGTTTCCCACGGAGATTGTCCGGCTGTTCATGGCGCCGACCCCGGAGGTCCTGGAGGTAGCCCCGGGCATTTTGCGGACGTATGGGCTGTCCTTTTTGCTGCTGCCGTTCAATATCTTTTCTGCCTACTATTTCCAGTCTATTCTTCGGCCGGCCAGTGCCTTTGGAATCTCTGTGACCCGCGGCCTGGTGGTCAGCGGGGGTCTCATTCTCACCTTGCCGGCCCTTTGGGGCGGCTCGGCCATTTGGCTGGCGATGCCGCTGACCGAGCTGGTGGTGGCGCTGGCTGTGGCGGGGTTGATGGTCCGTTCCGTCCGGCAGCTCAAGGGGGAGCTTTGATGAAGAAAACGCGCCCGGAGGCGGTTCCTCCGGGCGCGTTGCGATGAAAAGGGGTGTCATTCCTCACAGGAGACCTCTGGGGAACGGGCACGGATTTCGTCCATGAGCGCGGTCAATCGATCCCCTTGCTGATGGAGAAGGGCCAGGTCCTCTGGACTCAGGTTGTGGGTGATAAAGAGCTCCTCCATTTTGTGGGTCAGCGCCAAGGTCTTCCGGGCAGTGTCCAGAAAGGTGCTGTAATTCCGGCTGCGCCGGGCGTTCTGGAAGGCCTGACGGTCCCGGGCGATGAACTGAAGAACCTCTTCCGTGCTGGCCAGGCGGCCCTGGACCATGGGATAGGGCCGGGCCCGCTGCAGGTAGCACCGGTTTTCATTGGTGATGGTGAAGATGTAGGTCAGGGTGAGCCCCTCCCCCAGGTCAAAATCCACCACATGCTGTTTGCCGCTGACCACCTTGATTCTGCTGGCGCCCAGCTGGGAGAGGGCGGTGTCGATGAAATCTCCGCTGAATGTAGATAAGCTCATACAAATCTCCTTCCCAAAATAGAGGCGGCCGTGGGGGCCGCCCCAGGTCAATCGGAACTGCTTAGGTAAACCGCAGGAGCAGGAACACGGTGCTGATGGCCACGGAGACCAGCATCAAGGGGAAGCCCACCTTAAAGTAACTGGCAAAGGTGATGGGGAACCCGTGGCGGTTGCTGATGCCCGAAAGGACCACATTGGCCGAGGCGCCGATGAGGGTGCCGTTGCCGCCCAGGCAAGCGCCCAGGGAGACCGCCCACCACAGGGGGGTGACATCCACGCCGCTGCTCTGCATGGTGAGGATCAGGGGAATCAGGGTGGCCACAAAGGGGATGTTGTCCAGGAACGAGGAGACAATGGCCGAGACCCAGAGGATCAGCAGAATGGTCAAGGTCATGTGGCCTTCGGTCAGGTCCATGAGGCCGTTGGCCAGGATCTGGATCACGCCCGTCTCCTGGAGGCCGCCCACCACGATGAACAGGCCGGTGAAGAAGAGAATGGTGGTCCATTCCACGCCGGCCACGATCTCCTCCACGTCCTGACGGCCGATGAGGAGCATCACCGCAGCGGCGGTGAGGGCGATGGTGCAGGACTCCAAGTGGAGCTGAGAGTGAAAGACGAATCCAAACACCACCAGGAGGATCATGACGACGCTTTTGATCAGCAGACTGCGGTCCTTAATGGCTTTGTTCTCATCCAGCTGCAGAATGGAGTCCATGGCCTCCGGCTCCACATGGAGCTTGCGCCCATAGATAAAATAAAAGCAGACAATGGTGGCGGCCAGCACAAAGAGCACGGCAACGCCGGTGTTGGTGATGAAATCCGTAAAGCTCAGCCCCGCGGCGCTGCCAATCATAATATTGGGGGGGTCGCCGATCAGGGTGGCGGTGCCGCCGATGTTGGAGGCCATGATCTGGGTCATGAAGAAGGGAATGGGGTTGATCCGCAGCATGCTGGTAATGGCCAGGGTCATGGGGCCGATGAGGAGCACTGTGGTCACATTGTCCAGGAAGGCGGACAAAACAGCGGTGATCAAAGCGAACAACACCATCAGCGGCCAGGGCCGGCCCTTGGCGATTTTCGCGGCCTTAATGGCAATGTATTCAAAGATGCCGGAGTTTTTGACCACGGCCACGAAAAGCATCATGCCGATCAGGACCCCCAGGGTGTTGAGGTCCACATAGGAAAAGCCGGATTCCACCGACAAAACCCCGGTGAGGATCAGCAGCAGGGCGCCGGCGACGGCGGCCACCGTTCGGTGGAGCTTCTCGGTCATAATGGCTGCCATGGTCACCAGAAAGATGACAATGGCAATGATTTGCGTTAATGTCATGGTCAATCACAATCCTTTCCAGAGAGAACAGGGGCACGCTGTGGGGATGCGGAGGGTTCGGAACAGGAAGACCCTGGAAGAGGATATCCGGCGTCCGATCCTCCGTTGGATTGAGACCGCAAGATGCCCAAATGATGTCTTATTATAAAACCCAATTTCTTAAATGGCAACTATTTTCTTATAGATTTTCCATATTCTGCAAAACATTTGTCGAATGCGGCAAGGCCGCGCCTGGCGGTGGAACGAAACGTGTCCGATAGGAGGCTGCCAGGGACAGATCGGGAGAGAGGGCAGCGGAGCCCCGCTTGGCGGCGTCATAGTGGGCCGAACCCGATTTCTCCGTACAAAATAACCGTGCCTTGCAAGCATTCAAAGCCTGCAAGGCACGGTTTATTGAAAACGTGATACCATCGTTTGAGGGAAACGTCAATCCTCCGAAAGCGCCTCAGACACCCGCGTCTGCGGCGGTGAGCGCCTGGGAGGTGTTGAAGCTGTATGTCCAGCCGTCGGTGGTGAGGACGATGGAGCCGCTCTTTCCCGTTCCGTAGACCGTGGCCCCCACATCGAAGAGGCGCTGTAAGGTTTCCCCGGCGGGATGATGGTAGGCGTTGTCCAGCCCATAGGAGATCACGGCATATTCCGGTTTGACCACCGACAGGAATTCCGCGCAGGAGGCGGTGTCGGAGCCGTGGTGGCTGACCTTTAGGACATCAATGTCCCCGAAGAGAGGGAGCAGCTTGGTCTCCACCTGCTGGGACATGTCGCCGGTGAAGAGAACCTGAACGTTGCCGCAGGTGAGCTGCGCCACGACGCTGCAGTCGTTGCTGTCCTCCCAGTCGTTGCCGGTCTCCAGGATGGACAGGGCGGCCAGAGAGCTGAGGGGGATGATCCGATCCTCCCCGTAGGAGATGGTGCAGCCCTCGGCCTGAACTGCGGCCCAATAATCTTTATAGGTGTCGGTGTCGGATTTGCGCCCGCTGTCGATGACCTCTCCCACCTCAAAGGCCTCCAGGACCGCGTCCAGTCCGCCGACGTGGTCTGCGTCGGGGTGGGTGGCGATGAGGTAGTCTAATTTGCCGTCTATGTAGGGTGTGAGATAGGAGACCACCTCGTCGCCGGCGCCGTTGTTCCCGCCGTCGATCAGGACCTCGGTTTCCCCACAGTCGATGAGGATGCAGTCCCCCTGGCCCACGTCCAAGAAGTGGACCCGGAGCAGGCTGCTGCCGGTTTTGATGACCACCAGGCGGTTGGCGTTGTCCCAGGTGACATAGGCGCCAAAAGCCTCCATCACCGGGCGGATGGGCAGATAGGTACGGGTGTCTACAATCTGCGCGGTGGTGTCCATTTCCACGCGCTTTCCGTTGACCAGCAGGTAGGGCGCGCCGATGGGAACCTCCACCCGGGTACCGTCCTTCTCCGCCACGGCAGTGCGCGTCTCATTGTTCCAGTAGACGGCACAGCCAAAGCTCTCCATAGTCAGCCGGAAGGGCACCTGGGTCCGCCCGGCGCTGTCCAAAAAGGGGCGGCCATATCCATCGTCGTACAGGACCGATGTGCCGTCGATGGTCACACCGATTTCCCCGGCGGCCCCAGCGGGGAGAACCAGCAGGGACAAGACCAGGGCAAAGGAGAGGACCGCAGCCCCTATTTTCTTTCCCAAAATCATGGTACACCTCCAAAATTTCTTTTTTCAGTCTTAATATACCATGAAACCGGTGGACAGGTCAAGGATGTAACCCCGGCGGCGGAAGATTCCGCTGCCGGGGTTGGGTCAGGTGTTTTGGGCCTGGACGGCCTGGTCCAGCATGTTCTGGGCCAGAATGCCATAGCCCCGGTCCGCATGGTCGATGAGCACGTGGGTGACGGCCCCCACCAGCTTGCCGTCCTGGAGGATGGGCGAGCCGGACATCCCCTGGACGATGCCGCCGGTCTTCTCCAAGAGCCTGGGGTCTGTGACCCGAAGCATCAGGTCCCGGGTGTCCGAGGTGTTGGAGTAGACTTTGAGAATTTCCACCGTGTACTCCTCCACCTCCGTGCCGGCCACATTGGCCAGGATGGTGGCCTGTCCGGTGTGGACCTCCTCCGCTGTGGCCACAGGCACAGGGGTGCCCGTGAACGTGCCGGGGTCCTGAAGGTGGCCGAACACGCCGCTCTCCGTGTTGGCGTATAAGGTGCCCAGGTCCTGGCTGGAGGAGAAGGCCCCCCGGAGTTCCCCGGGCCGGCCGTTCACCCCTTTGACCACCCCTGCCACGGAGGCGGGGGTAATGGCCCCGGACTGGAGCTTCATTAGCACCGCAGTGTCCACGTCGTTGATGCCGTGTCCCAGGGTACCGAACAGGCCAGTCTCCGGGTCCACAAAGGTCAGGGTGCCGATGCCGGCCATGGAGTCCCGAATCCAAGCGCCCAGCTTGTAGGCGCCGTCGGTGCTGCACTGGGCGGCCCGGGTGGTCACCTCCTGGCTCTCCTCATCCCGAAGGACGGTCAGTTCCATTTCCTGGCCTTCCAGGTCCTGGAGTATGGTCTGGACCTCCTCAATGGAGCTGACCTGGGCGTCGTTGATGTGGGTGATGACGTCCCCCTCCTGGAGCCCGCAGGCCCGGGCGGGAGAGGCCAGTCCCTGGTCGGTGGTGATGTCGGACAACCCCACTACCAGGACGCCCTGGGCAAAGAGCTTAATGCCCACCGCCCGGCCCAGGGGGATCACCGAGCGGGGGGCGCTGTTCTGGGATTCCGCTGCCTGGGCACCTGGGACCAGCGCCACCGTCATAACCACGGCGGCGGCCAGCAGGAGCAGGGTGCGAAAGAACCATACCGCCACGCCCGACCCATGGCGTTCGTTGGTGTCCTGCAAGAAATCACCTCCCTCTTTCTCAAAACATAGCTGTCAGCAATGGTTTGCCCTGCGGTCCGCGGGCCGCAGCGCCCATACCGGCGCCGGACGGGCTGCCGGCGTACCAGAGGGGCGGGCCGCCGGAAAGACCGGCGGGGCAGGCGTCTTTCTGCGGCAGGACAGAAAGAAAAAAATGGTTGACAGGAAGCGCGAAAAAACGCGCAAGCTTACTATGGCTTGTTTTTTGAAAAAAAGAAGCGGCAAAGTTACACAGTGTTTCCTTGGAAGAGACTGCTTGCTTTTTCAAAGGGCCTTTGTTAAGATGAAAAAAGACCGGAAGGACCGGGAAAGGAGGTGAGATGCCTTGACCATTCAGTATAAAACCAAAGGGGTTTGCTCCCGGCAGATGAATGTAAAAATTGAAAACGGGGTCATCCAAAAAGTGGACATCCTGGGCGGCTGCGCCGGCAACAGCCAGGGCGTGGCCCGTCTGGTGGAGGGCATGCGGGCGGAGGACGCTATCCAGAAGATTGCGGGGATTCGCTGCGGCAACAAGGCCACGTCATGTCCCGACCAGCTGTCGAAGGCTTTGCAGATTGCCCTGGCGGAGGAGGCCAAACGAGCGGGGGCCTGACCTGCCCCGGCGTGCCGATAGGATACAAAATGATTTTTGAAGGAGGAAACCATCATGGCAAATCTGTATTTCCCCGGCTGCAAGGTCAAGGGGGACTTTCCTGCGGCCAGTGAAAAGCTGGCTGCGTACATCCAGAGCAAGCGGGTGGTGACCCCGGTGGGCTGCTGCCGGGTGGACCACGACAAGCTGACCCCGGCAGATACCGCCGTTGTGGTCTGCAACAACTGCGCCAATATCATTGCCGAGAGCGGCGATCCCGGGCAGATCGAGTTTGTCTGGGAGATCATTGACAACGATCCGGAGTTTCCCTTCCCCGATTACCACGGGGAGAAAATGACCATCCAGGACTGCTGGCTGGCCGTGGAGAAGCGCCACGTCCAGGACGCCATCCGATCCCTGATGCGCAAAATGAACATTGACGTGGTGGAACTGGCGGAAAACCACGAAAAGACCCGGTTCTGCGGGATGAATCTGGTGGCCCCCTGCAACCCCAGCAACGCCAAGCTGGCCCCCAAACGCTATGTGGAGGAGGGCGGCCACATGTTCCAGCCCATTCCCCCGGAGGAGCAGGCAGCTTACTTCCAGTCGTATTGTGCCCAGTTTACCACGGATCGAGTGGTCTGCTACTGCAAATCCTGCCGGGGCGGCTTGCTGAAGGGCGGGAAAAAGGCCCTGCACATTCTGGAACTGTTGTTCCCTGAAGAATGAGACTGCACAAGCTGCCTGGAAAGCGCCAAAAAAGCCTGGAAATTTTCCAGGCTTTTTTTGATGGAAATGCAAAGGATGGAGGGATTGCTTCCAAAGGGAAGGTTCCATAGAAGGCCTCACACCGTCAGCTGCCGCCGGCGTGCCAGGTTCAGGACCCCTTCCTGCCGTTTGGCCAGGTGCGGCAGGGTTTGCTCCAGCCCCAGGGCCACGGCGCGGATGGGGTCCTCGGCCAAGTGGGTCTCCATCCCGGTCCGGGCGGCCAGCAGGGTGTCCATGCCCTGGAGTAGGCTGCCGCCCCCGGTGAGAAGGATGCCGCTGACCGCCACATCGGCGGCCAGTTCCGGCGGCGTGCGCTCCAGGACTGCCTGGACGGCGGAGATGATGTTCTCCGCCACCGGTGTGAAGGCTTCCGCAGTCTCCTCCCCGGAGAGAAGGATCTCCCGGGGCAGCCCCGTGTTCAGGCACCGGCCCTTGACCGCCAGGGTTTCCTCTCCCGGCCCGTCCACCCGCCCGATGGCCTCCTTGACCTCTTCCGCGGTGCGGGCGCCGATGAGCAGGCTGTGCTTCTGGCGGATGTACTGCATGAGGGCCTCGTCAAACTGATCCCCGGCGGTGGAGAGGCAGGCGGAGGCCACCACGCCCCCCAGGGCGGTGACCGCCACGTCGGTGGTCCCGCCCCCGATGTCCACCACCATGTGGCCCTCGGGCTGGGTGATGTCCACCCCGGCCCCCAGGGCGGCGGCCAGAGGCTCCTCCATCAGGTAGACCCGCCGGGCGCCGGCCTGGAGGCCGGCCTCCACCACCGCCCGTTCCGCCACTTCGGAGATGCCGGAGGGGACGCAGACCAGCAGACGGGGCTTCAGCAGACGTCCGGGGGCGGCCTTGTGGAGGAAGGCTCGGACCATGGCCTCGGCGATGGTGCAGTCGGAGATGATGCCCTCCCGCAGCGGCCGCACAGCCAGCAGGTCCCCCGGGGTCCGGCCCAGCATCTGCCGGGCGGCCTCCCCCACCTGGAGGACGGCGCCTGTGCGCCGGTCCACAGCCACCACCGAGGGCTCCTGGAGCAGGATGCCCCTGCCCCGTACGGCCACCAGCACGGAGGTGGTGCCCAAATCCATGGCGATATCCCGGGCAAAGCCCCCTTGTACTTGCTTGTCCATATCCACGCTCCCTTTCTTGCGGTTTGTCTCATGCCAAAAGTATAGCCTAAGCAGAGAGAGGCTTTCCCACGAAATATGGGAAAGCCTCTCGGGTTCTTCAAGGGTTTTTGGGCGGGGTACGGCAGAAGGCCGCGGCCACCACCTGCCGGGCGCCCGCCTGGCGCAGGGTGCGGGCCGCCTCATTCAGGGTGGCGCCGGTGGTGAGGATGTCGTCCAGGAGGAGAATCCGCTGCCCGGCCACCTGGGCCGGGTGGGGCGCTGTGTAGACCCCAGCCACGTTGGCCCGCCGCTGGCGGCCCTGGGTCAGGGAGGACTGGGGCGGGGTGTCCCTCGTTTTCTCCAGCAGGGGAACGGCTTGGGCGGCAAGGGCCCTGGCGGTCTCCTGGGCCAGCAGCTGCGCCTGGTCATAGCCCCGCCGGCGGAGGGTCTCTGGAGAGACGGGGACCCAGGTGATGAGGTCGTAGGTCCCCGGCAGGTAGGTTCGAACGGCCTGGGCCAGCACCGGGCCGTAGGCCTTGGCGTAGTCCCGCCGGCCGGAGAACTTGAACCGCCGCAAAGAGGCGCGCAGGGGCTCCCGGTACCACCCGGCGCAGACGCACCGGGCAAAGGCCTCTCCCGTCACCACGGCCTGGGCGCCTTCCAGCCAGACATCGCTCCCCTGGCAGTGGAGGCAGGGCGCGGAAACCACGGCCTCCACAGGGCGGTCACAGAAGGGACACCTGGGTGGGAAGAGCAGGTTCAGAAGAAATTGGGGCAGGGCCATGGCTCTCCTCCTTTTCCGGGCGGCCTCGGGCCAGACGGGCTCGCAGCCCGCTGTACCGCCGCTGCTGGCGGTCGTTGGCGGCCATGCGGGCCACCACTTGGTCGTCCCCCACCAGGATCAGCAGTTCCTTGGCCCGGGTCATGGCGGTGTAGAGAATCCCCCGGGTGAGCAGCATGGGGGCGGCCTCCACGGCGGAGAGAATGACCGCCCGGTACTCACTGCCCTGGGCCTTGTGAACGGTGACCGCGTAGGCCAGCTCCAGCTGGGTCATCATATCCGGGGGATAGGCGGCCCGGTGTCCGTCAAAGTCCACCGTGACCAGGCCGCTGGCGGGGTCGATGGACTCGATCCGGCCGATGTCTCCGTTGAAGATGCCCATGCCCACGCCGCCGGCGTGGTCTTCCCAGAGGATGTCGTAGTTGTTTTTCACCTGCATCACCCGGTCCCCCTCCCGGAAGAGCACGGTGCCGAAGGACTTTTCCCGTTTATCGGGGGCAGGGGGATTGACCGCCTCCTGCAGGGCCCGGTTCAGGGCGGCGGTTCCCGCCGTGCCCTTGCGGGTGGGGGAGAGAACCTGAATTTGGTCCGGGGAAATCCCCATGTTCTGGGGCAGCCTGGTCTGGCAGAGGGAGACGATGGTCTCCACCGCCGCGGCCGGGTCCAGCCGGCGGAGGAAGAAGAAATCCCCGGCGGGATCGTTGACCAGCACGGGGCAGTCTCCCTGGTCCACCGCCCGTGCGCCGCGGATGATGGCCGAGGCGGCGGCCTGGCGGAAAATCTCCGTCAGGCGGAGGGTGGGCAGCCGCCGGGAGCGGAGCAGATCCGAGAGCAGATTGCCCGGCCCCACCGAGGGAAGCTGGTGGGGGTCCCCCACCAAAACCAGACGGCATCCGCCGGGCAGGGCGGCCAGCAGGGCCTGCATGAGGACAAGGTCCACCATGGAGGCCTCGTCCAAAATGACAGCGTCGGTGTCCAGAGGCTCCCGTTCGTTGTGGGCGAAGGTGAGTCCCCCCGTCTGGCTGTCGTACCGGGGCTCCAGGAGCCGGTGGATGGTGGAGGCCTCGGCGCCGCAGGTTTCGGAAAGCCGCTTGGCCGCCCGGCCGGTGGGGGCGGTGAGGGCGGTGCGCAGCTGCAAATGGTCGAACAGAGACAGAATGCCCCGGAGAGAGGTGGTTTTTCCGGTGCCCGGCCCGCCGGTGAGGAGCATCACCTGCCGCTGGGCGGCGGTTTTCACCGCCTCCACCTGCAGGGGGGCGTAGGTGAGACCCTGTTCCCGCTGAATTCGGTCCAGGAGCGCGTCCAGGTCCTCTGGGGGGCAGAGCGGTTCCCCCTCCATCTCCAGCAGGGCGTTGGCCACATAGGTCTCGCAGTAGTGGAGCCTGGCCAGGTAGCAGGCATCCTGGCCGGCAATTTCCTCCCGAACGATGGTCCCGCGGTCCGTCAAGCCCTCCAAATGGTCCTCCAGCACGGAGGACTCCGTCCCCAGCAGCCGCTGGGCGGCGGTCAGAAGCTTGGCATAGGGGAGAAAAACATGGCCGTTGTCCAAGTTGTGAGAGAGGGTGTAGAGAAGCCCCGCCTCCAGGCGCAGAGGGTCGTCCGCCTCCAGCCCCAGCTCCCTGGCCAGCTTGTCCGCGGCGGGGAAGGGGGTGAAGAGGGGTTCCTCCGTGAGAAGGTAGGGGTTGGCCCGCAGGGCGGTGAGGGCCAGGTCTCCATACCGCCGGTACAGGGGCATGGCCAGGGAGAGGGAGAGCCCATGGGCGGAGAGAAAATCCAGCAGCCGCCGCATGGAAAGCTGCATACACAGGGACTGGTGGATGGTCTCCGCCCGTTTGGGGGAGATGCCCTTCACCTCGGTGAGCCGGCGGGGGGCCTCCTCGATCACCGTCAGCACATCCTCCCCAAAGGCGTCCAGCAGCCGCCGGGCCATGGCGGCCCCCACCCCCTTCACCGCCCCGGAGGCCAGGTATTCCAGCAGGGCCTTTTCCCCCACAGGCATCCGCCGCTCCACGATCTCCGCCCGGAACTGCTCCCCGTAGGTGCTGTGACGGGTCCACTGTCCGTGAACGGACAGGCCCTCCCCCGGGCTGATGCCCGGCATGGTGCCCACCACGGTGACCTCTTCCCCTGCCTCCGGGGCCTCCAGGCGCAGAATGGTATAGCCGTTCTCCTCATTGCGGTAGATGACGGAGGAGACGGTGCCGTCCAGTAAAATCAGTTCAGAGGGAGAAGTATCCATGGTCGTCCTTCCTTTTCAGGATGAGGGTGGCCTCCTCTGCCGGGCAGAAGAGCAGGGAGGTGTCTTTGCGCTGGAGTGCCTGGACCAGGTCCTGTCCGGCGGGGGTCAGTCCCGCGTCCACAATGAGCAGGGTGAACTGGGAGAGTTTTTCCCCCTGCAGCCAGTGCAGGTGGCGCAGGGTTTGCTCCAGCCCGTCGCCGTCCCCCACGGCGGGGATCACGGCAAAGACGGGGACCGTGCCCTGCTGGGCGGGGGAGATCAGGCGGGTGAAAATGAGGCGGTTGAACCACAGCAGCAGCGCCGCGCACAGTAGGGCCATCAGGATTTCCACAAGCAACACCTCCAGCCCATTCTATGCCGGCGCGGGCGGATTGGGACCTGACTGCGGGCAGCCCGGGTGGAAAAGCCCCGCGGCTTACTTTAACAGCTTCTTCAAGTACCGGCCCGTGTAGGAGGCCTCACACTGGGCAACCTCCTCGGGGGTGCCGGTGCACACCACGTGGCCGCCGCCGCTGCCCCCTTCCGGACCCAGGTCAATCACGTGGTCGGCCCACTTGATGACATCCAAATTGTGTTCGATGACCACCACAGTGTTGCCCCCCTCCACCAGACGGTCCAGGACCTCCAGCAGCTTGTGTACGTCGTAGGTGTGCAGGCCGGTGGTGGGCTCATCCAGGATATAGATGGTCTTTCCCGTGGAGCGCCGGGCCAGCTCTGTGGCCAGCTTCACCCGCTGGGCCTCGCCGCCGGACAGCGTGGTGGAGGACTGGCCGATTTTCAGGTAGCCGAGCCCCACCGAGGACAGGGTCTCCAGCTTCCGGCGGAGCTTGGGGAGGTTGGCGAAGAAGGCCAGTCCCTCATCCACGGTCATGTCCAGGACATCGTGGATGTTTTTTCCCTTGTACTTGACCTCCAGGGTCTCCCGGTTGTAGCGTTTTCCCTTGCAGACCTCGCAGGGAACGTAAATATCGGGGAGAAAGTGCATCTCGATTTTCAGCAGTCCATCCCCGGCGCAGGACTCGCACCGGCCGCCTTTCACATTGAAGGAGAAGCGACCGGGCCCATACCCCCGGGACTTGGCGTCGGGGGTGGAGGCGAAAAGCTCCCGGATGTCCCCGAACAGCCCTGTGTAGGTGGCCGGGTTGGACCGGGGCGTCCGGCCGATGGGAGACTGGTCGATGTCGATGACCTTGTCCAGAAATTCCTCCCCCTCCAGCGCCGTGTGCTTGCCTGGGCGGACCTTCATCCGGTTCAGGTCGGCCCCCAGCCGCTTGAAGAGAATCTCATTGACCAGAGAGGACTTCCCGGAACCGGACACGCCGGTGACGCAGGTGAACGTCCCCAGAGGAAAGGTGACGTCCACGTGGTCCAGATTGTTCTCCGCAGCCCCCCGAATGGTGAGGCTGTGCCCGTTGCCGGTCCGGCGGCGGGAGGGGACCGGAATTTTTTTGGCGCCGGAGAGATACTGGCCGGTGATGGATGCCGGCACGGCCATGATCTCCTCCGCGGTGCCCGCGGCGATGACCTGGCCGCCGTGGACCCCGGCGGCAGGGCCGATATCCACAATGTAGTCCGCGGCCCGCATGGTGTCCTCGTCGTGCTCCACCACAATGAGGGTGTTGCCCAGGTCCCGCAGGCGCTTAAGGGTGTCCAGAAGCATGTCGTTGTCCCGCTGGTGCAGGCCGATGGAGGGCTCGTCCAGAATGTACAGCACCCCCATGAGGGAGGAGCCAATCTGGGTGGCCAGCCGAATCCGCTGGCTCTCGCCGCCGGACAGGGTGCCCGCCTGGCGGCTGAGGGTCAGATAGGACAGCCCCACGCTTTGCAGGAAGGTCAGGCGGGAGCGGATCTCCTTGAGGATCTGATGGGCAATCTGGGCCTGGGTTTCCGTCAGGGTCAGATGATCCACAAAATCCAGGGCGTCGGTGACGGATTTGTGGCAGAATTCGTCGATATTCAGGTTCCCTACGGTCACCGCCAGGGCCTCCTTTTTCAGCCGGCGGCCCTGGCAGGTGGGGCAGGGGCACTCACTCATGCACTCCTCCAGCTCTTTCCGGGAGGCATCGGACTGGGTTTCGGTGAACCGCCGCTCCACGTTGTGTAAAATTCCCTCAAAGGCCTGGCTGAACGTGCCCTGTCCGTCGGCCCGGTGGTAGGTGAGCTTGAGCTTTTCCCCCCGGGTGCCATGGAGGATGACCTCCTGGGCCTCCGGGGAGAGGTCCTGGAAGGGGGTGGTGAGCTGGAAGCCGTATTGCTTGCCCAGGGCCTCAAAGTACATCCGGGCGATGGAATCCCCCTTCACATTCTGCCAGCCGGAGACGGCGATGGCGCCGTCCAGGATGGACAGGGCGGGGTTGGGGATGACCAGCTGGGGATCGGCTTTCATCTGGCTGCCCAGACCGGTGCAGGTGGGGCAGGCGCCGAAGGGACTGTTGAAGGAGAACATCCGAGGGGCCAGTTCCTCAATGGAGATGCCGCAGTCCTCGCAGGCGTAGTTTTGGGAGAAGGTGAGGTCCCTGTCCTCCTGTACCAGGTTGATGAGCAGAAGACCTCCCCCCAGGGAGGCGGCGGTCTCCACCGAGTCGGTGAGCCGGCGGAGGATGTCCGGCCGGATGACCAGACGGTCCACCACGATTTCAATGTTGTGCTTCTTGTTTTTCTCCAGAGAGATGTCCTCTGTGAGTTCATAGAGAGCCCCGTCCACCCGACAGCGTACATAGCCGGATTTCCGGGCGTTGTCCAAAACTTTGACGTGCTCCCCCTTTTTCCCCCGGACCACAGGGGCCAGCACCTGAATGCGGGTGCCCTCGGGCAGGGAGAGAATCTGGTCGATGATCTGGTCCACGGACTGCTGGCGAATCTCCTTGCCGCACTTGGGGCAGTGGGGGGTTCCCACCCGGGCCCACAGAAGGCGGAGGTAGTCATAGATCTCCGTTACGGTGCCCACGGTGGACCGGGGATTTTTGCTGGTGGTCTTCTGGTCGATGGAGATGGCGGGGGAGAGACCGTCGATGTAGTCCACATCGGGCTTTTCCATCTGACCCAGAAACATCCGGGCATAGGAGGAGAGGGATTCCACATACCGCCGCTGTCCCTCAGCGTAAATGGTGTCGAAGGCCAGAGAGGACTTCCCAGAACCAGACAGGCCGGTGATCACCACCAGCTTATCCCGGGGGATGGAGACATCAATATTTTTTAAGTTGTTGGCGCGGGCGCCTTTGACGTGAATGTGAGATTGCATGGGAGTATCTTCTTCCTTTTGTGTTATTGCTGGGTGAGGTCCGCCACCTGCCCGCCCACCAGGGCGATCAGATCGTCGGGGGCCACCTCCACCTGATACCCCACTTTTCCGGCGGAGCAGATCATGGTGTCCACCAAGATCACCTCTTCCGCGAAGTAGGTGGGAAAGGACTTGGACATCCCCACCGGCGAGCAGCCCCCGTGGACATAACCGGTGAGGGGGAGCAGCTGCTTTTGGGGGAGCATGGAGACCGATTTCACCCCGGCGGCCCGGGCGGCCTTTTTCAAATCCAGGGTCTCGGCCACGGGGATGACATACACGAAGTGTTCCCCCTTGGGGCCCTGAGCAACCAGGGTCTTGAATACCTGCTCCACAGGCTTGCCCAGCAGGCCGGCGGCGGTGACACCGTCGGGGACCTTGCCCTTGGGCAGGGGAACCTCATAGGCGGTGCAGGGGATGCCCGCCGCCTCTAATATGCGGACCACGTTGGTTTTTTCTTCCTTATTTTTTGCCATGGGATCACCTCAGAATGTACACGGAGGCCAGAATGCACACCAGGCCCAGAACGACGCCCAGGGTCATTGGTTCCCCGAAAGCGGCGATGCCCACCAGGGAGGCCACCACGGGCTCCACGGAGGCCAGGATGGAGGCCTTTCCGCTGTCGCCCAGGTCGCTGAGCCCCTTGGTGTAGAGCAGGTAGGGAATCACCGTCCCCACCACCATAAGTCCCAGGGAGAGGAGAATCCCCATGGGGGAGTGGAAGGTGGTGCTGAGGTCCCCGGGACTCGTCATGAACAGAGAGCCGATGCCGGCGATGAGAAAGGTATAGAAGGTGACGGTAAAGGGCTGGTAATGCTTCAGCGCAAACCGGCCGAAAATGGTGTAGGAGCTGTAAAACAGCCCGCTGCCAATGCCCAGAAGCAGGCCCTCAGGGGTCAGGGTCAGGGCACCGTTGAGGATGCCGGCCACAAAGCAGCAGCCCAGGAAGGCCAGCACCAGCGCGGCCAGTTTCCGCTTGGTGATCCGTTCCTTCCAGAGAAGGGCGGACAGGATCACCACGAAGGTAGGGGCGGTGTAGAGCAGGATCGCGGCCACCGCCAGGGAGGACACCTGCTGGCTGCGGAAGTAGCAGAGGGTGAAAAAGAGAATGCTGATGAGGCCGGAGCAGAGGAAAATGGGCAGATGGCGGAGGCGAATGCGAAAAATACTGCGGTCATAGACCAGAAAAATCAGGCCGAGAATGAGGCAGGCCCCCAGATTCCGCAGCATGACCACGGTCTCCGGGGCGATCCCCAGGGCGGACAAATGCCGGTTAAACAGCCCCAGGCACCCCCACAGGGAGCCGGCAATGAGAATACAGACCATGGCAAAATAACCGGACTTGGGAAGGGCGGCAGCGCCCGCCTGTTTTGTTTGCTTCATCGGGAAAGCTCCTTTCTGTCAATCCAAAATACCGGTACTTGCTGGGGACAAGCAGAGGGACCCGGCCAGCGAAGCGCCAGGAGATACAGGGTCAAAAGACAGCAGCGGTGCTGCATGGACATAGAGAAGCCTCCTTCAGGGGTCAGCCGGTCTCGCTGGCCCCCCTCAATTCTATGATTTGATCCCGCAGGATGGCAGCGTACTCGAACTCCAGCCGGCGGCTGGCCTCCTTCATCTCCTGTTCCAACTGGGCGATGAGGCTGGCCTTCTCCTTGGGGGTGAGGGCCTTGGCCCCCTTTCCCTTCCTCTCCTTGCCGTCGGCGGCGTGGGAGATCTCGATCAGGTCCCGGACCGATTTGACAATGGTCTTGGGGACAATGCCGTGGGCCTGGTTGTAGGCGTTTTGAATTTCCCGCCGGCGCTGGGTCTCCTCCATGGCCGCGGCCATGGAGGGGGTCACCCGGTCGGCGTAGAGGATGACCAGGCCCTGGGCGTTTCGGGCCGCCCGGCCGATGGTCTGAATGAGGGAGGTCTCCGAGCGGAGAAAGCCCTCCTTGTCCGCGTCCAGGATGGCCACCAGGGAGACCTCGGGCAGGTCCAGCCCCTCCCGGAGGAGGTTGATGCCCACCAGCACGTCAAAGGTGCCCAGGCGGAGGTCCCGGATGATCTCCATCCGCTCAATGGTGTCCACGTCATGGTGCATGTACCGCACCCGGATGCCTGCCCCCTGGAGGTAGCTGGTGAGGTCCTCCGCCATCTTCTTGGTCAGGGTGGTCACCAGGACCCGTTCCTGCCGGGGGGTGCGGGCGTTGATTTCCCCGATCAGGTCGTCGATCTGGCCCTCCACAGGGCGGACCTGGACCACCGGGTCCAGCAGGCCGGTGGGGCGGATGACCTGCTCCACGATCTGGCCCGAGCGGCTGCGCTCATACTCCCCCGGAGTGGCGGAGACATAGATCACTTGATTGACCCGCTGGGAGAACTCCTCAAAGTTCAAAGGACGGTTGTCAAAGGCGCAGGGCAGCCGGAAGCCGTAGTCCACCAGGGTGGTTTTCCGGGCCCGATCCCCGGCGTACATGGCCCGCACCTGGGGGAGGGTCACGTGGCTCTCGTCGATGAACAAAAGAAAATCCTTGGGGAAGTAGTCCAGCAGGGTCATGGGAGGGGACCCGGCGGGCCGGCCGGCAATGACCCGGCTGTAATTCTCAATGCCGGAGCAGTAGCCCAGCTCCCGCATCATCTCAATGTCGTACAAGGTGCGCTGGGAGATGCGCTGGGCCTCCAGCAGCTGGTCGTTGGCCTTGAAGAAGGCCACCCGTTCCTCCATCTCCCGGTAGATCTCCTGGATGGCGGCGGCCATTTTTTCCTTGGAGGCCACATAGTGGGAGGCCGGGTAGATGGCCACATGGTCCACCACCCGGGTGGGGGTGCCGGTGACCACGTTGATCTCGCTGATCCGGTCGATCTCGTCCCCGAAGAACTCCACCCGGATGGCCCGGTCGTTGGCGTAGACGGGGAAAATTTCCACCGTGTCCCCCCGGACCCGGAAGCGGTTGCGGTCGAAGGCCACGTCGTTGCGCTCATAGCGGATCTCCGTGAGCTTGTTCAGCAACTGCTCCATGGGCCGCTCCTGGCCGGTGCGCAGGGAGATGACCATGTTGGCGTAGTCGATGGGGTCCCCCAAGCCGTAAATGCAGGAGACCGAGGCCACCACGATCACATCCCGCCGCTCAAAAAGGGCGGAGGTGGCGGAGTGGCGCAGGCGCTCAATCTCGTCGTTGATGGCGCTGTCCTTCTCAATGAAGGTGTCGGTGTGGGGGATATAGGCCTCTGGCTGGTAGTAGTCGTAGTAGGAGACAAAGTATTCCACCGCATTGTTGGGAAAAAACTCCTTGAACTCCGCGCACAGCTGCGCGGCCAGGGTTTTGTTGTGGGCCAGGACCAGGGTGGGACGCTGGACCTGCTCAATGACCTTGGCCATGGTAAAGGTTTTGCCGGAGCCGGTCACCCCCAAAAGGGTCTGTTCGTTCAATCCCAGCTCCACGCCCTGGGCCAGGCTGGCGATGGCCTGGGGCTGATCCCCGGAGGGGGTGTAGTCGCTGACGACCTGAAATTTAGGCATAGAAACCTCCCGTACAGTTGTTTTTGGATGGGGGTTAAAAGGAATTTAAGTGCCGGCTGTCCTTCAGGGAGACCATGTCGTCATCGGTCATGATGACATGGTCATACAGTGTGATGCCCAGGGGCTGAAGGGCGTCCCGGATGTAGTGGGTGATAAAAATATCTTCCTGGGAGGGGGTGGCGATGCCGCTGGGGTGGTTGTGGGCCAGCACCACGGCGGTGGCGCCCAAGGCCAGGGCCTCCGTGGCAATCTTCCGCAGACTGATCTCATTGGCGCTGGGGCTGCCCTCGCTGAGCAGCCGGACCCCCAGGAGCTTGAGCTTTCCGTCGAAGCAGGCCAGAAAGGACATCTCATTTCGGGCCCCAAAGAAGTAGGGGAGAAACAGGGTGCGCAGGCTGGCGCTGTCGGAGATGATCACGTCGGCGCTGGTTCGGGAGGCCAGGTACCGGGCGGCAACGGCGGGGATGAGTTTCAGGAGGACCACGGTGTTCTCCCCCACGCCGGGGACCTTGGCCAGGTCGGCGGGGGAGGCGTCCAGAACGCCGGACAGGGAGCCAAAGGCCTCCAGCAGGCGGTGGGCCAGGGGGTTGACGTCTCCCTGGAGGCGGGAGTAAAACAGAAGGAGCTCCAGCACCCGGGGCTCGGAGAAATGGCGGAGCCCGCCCTGCAAAAATTCCCGCTTCATTCGGTCCCGATGCCCCTCGTGCACACCCATGACAGGCCCCTTCCTTTCCGGATTTTGTACCTTTTATCATACCGCTTTTTTGCCCCTTCGACAAGGGAAAGATGACCGGAGAAGGGTGAAAATCGGGAGAAAGACGCTGACAAAGGGAGAAACTTATGGTATGATAGCCAGAAAGTGACGAAACTCCCCGGGGTTTCGCAAGTTTGCGTCTGCCATCAGAGGAGGAAACCCAATGCGTATGAGAAGAAAAAAGAATCTGGTGCCCCGGATGGAGCGGTGTGCCCAGTGGCTGATTTCGGACCCCCAGGCTCTGCGGGGCAACTGGCGCTCCCTGCTGCCCGGAGCCAAGGAGCTTCGGATCGAGCTGGGGTGCGGCAAGGGCCGCTTCACCTGCCAGACGGCCGCCGCCGCGCCGGAGGTCCTGTTTGTGGCGGTGGAGCGGGTGCCGGACGCCATGGTCATGGCCATGGAACGGGCCCGGGACATGGAGCTGCACAATGTCTTCTTTATTGACGCCGACGCGGCCAATCTGCCGGCGTTTTTTGCCCCGGATGAGGTGGACCTCATCTACATTAACTTCTGCGACCCCTGGCCCCCCAAGCGCCACGCCAAGCGGAGGCTGACCCACCGGGATTTCCTGCTGCGCTACCGGCAGGTGCTGCGGGCGGGGGGAGAAATTCACTTCAAGACGGACAACGTGGGGCTGTTTGCCTTTTCCGTGACGGAGTTTCCCTTGGGCGGTTTCTATCCAGAGCAGGTGACCCACGACCTCCATGCCCAGGGCATCCAGGGGATTATGACCGACTATGAGGAAAAATTCCACAACATGGGCACCAAGATCAACCGCTGTGTGGCGGTGAAAGGGGATCTTCCCCCCCAGCCTGTACCGGAGGTGAACACTCCGGAGGCGTGAGGGGAGAAGGCCAAAAAGGGACGAAAAACCCCACCGGTTCGAGAGAGTATCTCTGGCCGGTGGGGTTGCCTTTTGAGAGCGGGAGCAAAAAACCCTGGGAACGAAGAAACTTCGGCCCAGGGTATCCAAAAGAAAGGGGAAAGGGGACTACATGCGCCGCCCACCGAACAGGCGGCTGACTTGGTCCTGGAGCAGGTGCACCCATTCCCACCCCATGTCCCAAAGGCGGCTCCACGTTCCCCAGAGGCTGCGGTGCTCCCGACGGAACGCTTCCTGGGGGTCTCCCCGGAATCCCGAGGCCTGCGGCCCCACATCCGGCCCGGGGCCGGTGTAGGCGTTCTCCTGCGCGCCGCCGGTCCCATCGGGGCCCGGCTGGTCGCCGTCGTCCTCGAAATCGTCGTCGTCCTCGTAGGGGGCCTCGGTCACCAGGTACAGCATACGGCGGTACCAGGACGAGCCCTGCCCGTGCCAGAAGAGCAGGGGACGGAAAAAGACCGGGGGATTGGAGAGGGAGCCGGGGGGGTGCTTGGTGATATATTCCCGAAAACGGTGGCGGTCAATCAGGTTCAGCACCACCAGCAGCAGAATAATCCACCAGATATTGACCAGCAGGGTAAAGAGAATCCCCAGCAAAACATCGCCAAGGGAGAGAATCTGAACTTTATTGTCGTTCTGTAAGAACGGGTTGCCCGGTTCCGGGGTGTCATCCAAAACAGGAAGGGTCTCCGCGCACCAGTGCTCCAGATCATCGAACAGGGATAAAATCCCCGCGTCACTCTCTCCCTGGAAAAAATCCGTGTCCAGGTTATCCTTCAGCAGGGCGGCCAGGGCGTCGTTATTCTCCGCATAGGTTCGCAGTCCCCCGCCGTAGACCAGGTACCAGGCCTGGCTGCTGGACTCAATGACCAGCAGCATATCCTTCCGGCCCAGATCGACCTGCTGGAAGAGGTCCTTGGAATAGGATGCGATGTCCTGGCCGTTGAGATAGTTCACTGTCTTCAGCGCCAGCAGACATCCGTAGGTGTTGTTTAGGTCCAGGTTGTTTCGGGCCAGGGTGTCGGTGGTCTCCATGGAAAAGAGACCGGCGCCGTCATCAATCCAGTTGAGAAAGTAGTTGAGGCCGCTCTCCCCGGCCCGCTGGCTCTGCACCACCGAGTCGGGGTCGGAGTGGCTGGCCTCATAGGCCCGAGAATAGCCCCAGACACAGCACAGGGCCACCAGCAGGGCCGTCAGCAGGATGGCGACGGATGTTTTCTTGAAAAATTTCATAGGAACCTCCAAGAGAGAATAGGTGTTCCAAACGATATCACCGTCTGCGGCGCAAACGATGCGCTGGCAGGAAATACGCGCCCCCAGGGCGGGGCGGAGGGATCATGTCCGCAGGGCCAACAGTTTTTGTTTCAGTTCGCCCTCAATCCGGCCCAGCTCTGCCTCGGCCTCTCTGCGCTTTTGGGTTCCCTCGGTTTGAATCCGCAGGACTTCGTCCAGGGATTCCATCAGCTGTTGGTTGGTATGGCGGAGGGTTTCCAGGTCCACAATGGACCGCTCAGCCTCCCGGGCGGTGTCAATGGTCCCTGTTTTCAGCAGGTCGGCGTTCTGCCGGAGGAGGTTGTTGGTCATCTCCGTGACCGCGTTTTGGGCGGCGGTGGCCTGCCGGGCGTGCTCCAGTCCCAGGGCCAGAACCATCTGGCTCTTCCAGAGGGGGATGGTGTTGACCAGGCTGGACTGAATCTTTTCAATCATCAAGGTGTCGTTATTTTGCAGCATCCGGGTCTGGGGCCCCATTTGCAGGGAGATCATCCGGGTCAGCTCCAGGTCGTGGAGCTTTTTCTCAAAGCGGTTGCACAGGCTGACCATGTCGTTGTACGCCTGGGCATCCGCCTGGGTCCCGCTGGCGGCGGCCTGCTGCTGGAGCTGGGCCAAGTCCTCCCGCTGAATCTGGGCCAGGCGCTGTTTCCCGGCCAGGATGTACATGGTCAGCTCCTGCTGATACTTGGCGTTCAGCTCAAACATCTGGTCCAGGTTGGCCACGTCCTTCATCAGGGTGATCTGGTGGGCCTGCAAGTTTTCCACAATTTGATCCACGTTGGCGGAGGCTTTGGCGTACCCGGCTTTCAGGGCGGCCAGCTGATTCTTTTTCCGGCGGAAAAAGCCGGCAAAGCCTTTTTTCTCCTCCTCCGGGTCAAATTCCTGCAGCTGCCGGACCAAGTCGGCCAAGGTCTCTCCGATCTGCCCCAGGTCCTTGGTGCGGATCTGCTGCAAGGTGTTTTCGGAAAACTCGGAGACATTTTTCTGGGCGGCGGCGCCGTACTGGAGGACCACGTTGCTGTCGGTGATGTCAATGGTCCTGGCAAAGTCCTCCACAGCTTTCCGCTGGGCTGGGGAGAGCTTGGCCTCGTCCAGGTCGCTCTCCGGCAAATGCGCCTCTGACGGCGGGGTGCTTGCTGCCGCCGGGGCGGGGGCCGCGGCGGCCTGTCCCTGGCCAGCCAGGGGAGAGTTGGGATTCAGCGTGAGTTCGGGAATGAATTCGTCTGCCATGAAACCGGTCCTTTCTTAGTCTTGGTCCGGACGCGCGCCGCCGAGTCCCTCCTGGGCCAGCAGATTTTCCATGACGGTGATATCCGAGGCAATGTCCATGGCATCGTCCCGGAAGAGGGCGTCCAGCTGCTTATGGAAGGCCATGACGATGGTGTCCATCATGGTTTCAATCCGCTGCATGGTGCTGTCAATATTCTCCCCGGAAACGCCCGCGGCGCCCATGCGGTCATAGGCGTTGAGGATTTTCAGGGTGGTGGGCAGGTAGTAGTTCATAAAGGTTCGAATCTGCGAGAGCTTTTCCGGGTGGGCCACTACCTGATCAATGATCTTGCCGGTGGTGTCCTCCAGCTGGTCAATGCGCCGGGAGATGATCTCATCCTCAATGGCGTCGTTCAGCCGGCGCATCTCCTGCAGGGCCCGGTCCTTTTCCTGGATCAGAGCATCTATTTTGGGGTCTCCCGTGGAGGACGGGGCTTCTTCCTGGGCCTCCTGGGCGGCGTCCTGCGCTGGGGGTTCCTCTTCCGAAGCAGAGGGCGCTGCTTGGGGTTGGGGGTCCGGCATTTCATAGGATATGGTGGGGAAAATGCCCTTTGCCACAATGAAGACCACGGCGGACAGCAGGATAACCGTCACATAGTCGGAGACCCGATACAGCGGGTGCACCAGGGTAAAAATCACCCAGACCAGGGCAATGGCGTAAATCGGGATGACAGGGCGCTTTTTGAATTTTGCCATGGGCGGGACCCGTCCTTTCCAGAAAGTTGTATACTCTAATATTATAACATTTTACCCGCAGAAAGAAGCCCTGTCAAGGACTGCTTTCCATTGACAGGGAGGAAAAAGGCGGATAGAATGGAAACCGCCGGGCCGGAGAACCGGCCGCGGCGGCCGAATGTCCCGACCAAGGGGGAGAGGCCCGGGGGCCCCAGGGTCCCAAGACTGTTTGAGGGGGCGCCCCAGGCGTCTCCGCGCCGATGGAACAGGGCGCCCTGCCGGACAAAAAAGACCGGCAGAGCCGGCACCCGTTCCAAAGGCTATATGATGCGGCGGGCTGCCAGGTCGTCGCCGTCGGGGCCGGTCCGTGGCGTAAGGAAAGACCGACGGCGGTCCCGGTGCTCCTGGGCGGGGAAGGGCTCCCCGCCGCCGCTTGCCGTATCCTATGCGGCGGGCGGACCATGTGTGCCCTGGCCGGGGCCCTGTCCAGCCAGCGGCTGACGAGAAAGGAATGATGTGTCATGATTACAATCGCCCCCTCCATCCTCTCCGCCGACTTTGCCAACCTGGGCCGGGATGTCCAGCGGGTCCGGGAAGCGGACTGGCTCCATGTGGATGTGATGGACGGTATGTTTGTCTCCAACATCAGCATTGGCGTGCCTGTGGTGAAGTCTCTGCGAAAGTTCACCGATCAGTTTTTGGATGTACACCTTATGATTGAAAAACCGGTGCGCTACGTGGATGCGTTTGCGGATGCCGGAGCGGACCTTCTGACCGTCCATCTGGAGGCGGATATGCCCCCCGGCATTCAGGCGGCCCTGGCGGCCATGGAGCGGCGGGGCGTCCGGAAGGGCATTGCCCTGCGGCCCATCACCGCGGCGGAGGCCGTGCTGCCCTATCTGGACAAGGTGGACCTGATTTTGGTGATGACAGTGGAGCCCGGGTTCGGCGGCCAGGCGTTTATGGCCGATCAGCTGCCCAAGATTGCCGCCATCCGCCGCTATATTCAGGAACGTAACCCCGCCTGCCGGCTGGAAGTGGACGGCGGCGTGGACCCGGTGACAGCCCGCCAGGTGGTGGAGGCCGGCGCTGACGTACTGGTGGCGGGCAGCGCAATCTATGGCGCGCCGGACCCCGCCCAGGCCATCCGGGCCCTGCGGGGAGAATAACCCCGGCCCGCAGACGCTGGCAAGAGGCCCAGCAGTATCCCCAAGAAAAGAAGGAAGAGGTAGCTTCATGGAATACTTCCCCCCCGCATTGGAAAAAATGGTGGAACAGTTTGCCCGCCTGCCCGGCATTGGCCATAAGACTGCCCAGCGCCTGGCGTTTTTTGTCCTGTCTCTGCCCGAGAATGAGGTGGAGCAGTTTGCTCAGGCGATTTTGGAGGCCAAGCGGTCCATTGCCCTCTGCCCCGTCTGTCAGAACCTCACGGAAGGAGAGGGGCTGTGCCCCATCTGCGCCAGTGAGAAACGAGATGGCAGCGTGGTCTGTGTGGTGGCCGATCCCAAGGATGTCATTGCCATGGAGCGGGCCCGGGAATACCACGGGACCTACCATGTGCTCCATGGGGTGCTCTCCCCAATGAATGGCGTGGGGCCCGACGACCTGTATATCAAATCCCTCCTGGACCGGGTGGCGCAGGGGGAGATTCAGGAGGTCATTATGGCCACAAATCCCGACACGGAGGGAGAGGCCACGGCCATGTATCTGTCCCGTATGCTCAAGCCGTTCGGTGTAAAGGTGACCCGTCTGGCCTATGGTGTTCCCGTGGGGGGCCACTTAGAATATGCTGACGATGCTACCCTTATGCGCGCGTTGGAGGGGCGGCGGGAGATGTGAATAAGGAGAAAATACACTTTTGCAAAGATGGATATATGGTATTACGCATAAAAAATATTTGATTTTTATTGCTAAGACCTAATATTAAATGTAACAAGAGCCGTAACGAGTTTTTCGTTACGGCTCTTGTTTAGATGTGGGTATAGAGGAAAGTTACCCTTTGGTAATTGTGCCGTTAGGAGAACAATGCAGAGAAAGTCTTACTGCCACATTTAGAGGAAAGTTTTTCAGAGTTGCAGTCAAAGTGGCAGTACCACCACTACTGGAGGAAACATTAGTAGTTGTAATTTTGTGATTGGTGTAACTCCATCCACTTGCGAGGCTTTTTGCATATTCCGTACCAGTTACGCCGGCAGTGATACCGTTATACGTAAAGTAGGCTTTCAGTGAGACGGTAGCAATCCAAACACCGTTATTTTTAAAGTTGCTTGTTGAAATAGCGCTTTTAGAAGAATCACGGGATGTAGTAGGAAAAACTTCGATAGTTGTTTCTACGGTAATACCGTTTCCTAAATCTTCTACAAAGTACATTGTTTCGGAAGAAGTTGCTGCTTGGGCATGTGAAATGGGGAGAACGCAAAGGAACATAACTAAAGCCAATGTAACAGAAAGCATTTTCTTGGCAGGGTTCATTTATGATATCTCCTTTATTAAAGTTTCAGTATCAACTAACGTATCTTCTACCTCAGGAAAAGTCTCGCCATCGTCTATGATAATGGTGTTTTCTTCTGTTAAGTCAGACTTAAATTGAATGCTGGTAGTGTAAATGAGAACCGTAGATAAAACAATTACAATGGCAGCAATACAAACGATAGCACTCATGCGAAGATGACGTTTTCTCTTCCTGAATTTCTGGATAACATCCGGAGACAAACGTTCCATAAGCGAAGCTGCTAAACTTTCAGGTTCTCCTAAAAATTCAACGATCCCGTCATAGTCCAAATTAGGATTATCCACTTGTAACTCAATCACCTGCTTGTTGACACTCAAAAGCAGACGATCTTGTTCGTCCTTGGGACAGTCCAAGTAGCGGCGAACTTCATCGTAATAGGTTTTCAAGTCGTTTGCTAACATCATGAGCATTCTCCTATGCGAATGGTGTTGGAATTCTCCTGATCCAGGATCTGATCCACGGCACCGGTGAAGGAACGATACTCCTCGATCAGTTTCTCGAGATAGTCTACTCCGGACGCAGTAATTGCGAAATAAATACGAACTCGATTGTCTTCGGACACCACCTTACCTTCCTCTTGAATGTACTGGAAACTCTGCAGACGATAGATGGCTTGATAAAGGGTATTAAAGGTGATCTTCCCTGTACTCATGCGGTCGATCTCCTGCATCATTTCGTAGGTGTACATTGATTTGTGGCGCAGCACGAAGAGCACCAACATCTCAGTTGTCGCCTTCTTCAACGCCTCACGGATACTTGCGGGAGTCCCGCTGGTTTTTGCGCGTTCGCGTTTTCGTTCAGCCATAGTAGAAAGGTCCTTTCTTTGAGTGAGCTCAAAAGTATATTATTTCAGAAACGCTATCCTGTCAATAACGTTTCTCTACAACAAATAAGGAAGAAATACTTATAACTTCGACCGAAATCGGTGTACTGTTGACAAGTTGTTGCTTCCTTAGAGCGGACAAACCGTTTTCTTCTGCCCATTCTCATTGATATAGTAATACAGATTCCCGGTTCTGTCCATCATCTTTTGAAAGATTTTACAAAAATTTTGGGATTTTTGTTGTTTTTTCAGGAAAAGTTTGGTATAAGCTGTGTGGAATTGCCCCCAATAAGCGGGCGGAAAGGGGAAACCCTCTCCGAAGGGAGGAGAACGGCAGCGGGGTCACTGGATGCCCCAGGCGGGGCGCAGCCCCTCCAACGCCTTAACCAGGGACTCCGGCATCGTGCGATGAATGCCCAAAGTCCGCAGGTGGAGGGTGACGGTGGCCAGCTGTTCCAGACATTCCAAACGGTAGTGGGCCTGCTCCATGGAGGTTCCCCAGGTGACCGCGCCGTGGTATTCCAGCAGCAGGGCCCGGTACGCCTGGCAGTAGGGGGCGACGCTGTCCGCCACCGCCTGGGAACCGGGCAGGGCAAAGGGGGCCACAGGCACGGTGCCCAGCTGCACCACAGCCTCCTGGAGGACAGGGCGGTCCAGGGGAAGGCCCGCCGCGGCGAATGCGGTGGCGGCAGGCGGGTGGGCATGCACCACGGCGCGGACGGCGGGGTTCTCCTGGTAGATGCGCAAGTGCATTTTTGTCTCCGAAGAGGGCTTCCGAGTCCCCTCCAATACCGTGCCATCCAGAGAGAGCTTGACCAGCATATCCTCCGTCATGGCGCCTTTTGAAACACCGGTGGGCGTAACCCACAGGGCGTTGTCCCCCACCCGAACGGACAGATTGCCGTCGTTGGCGGCCACCAGTCCCCGCTGATAAATTTTACGCCCGGCGTCCAAAATTTCCGCCTTGGCCTGGGCGTCTGAGGGATAGGGAGGGTTCATGTGGCCTCCTTTTCCGGGCGGCCGAAGACCTGGGCGAAGCTCTGCTCGAAGGGGGGATAGCAAATGCCTTTTTCTGTGACGATGGCGGTGATAAGGCTGTGATCCGTGACATCAAAGGCGGGATTGTAGCATTTGACCTGGGGCAGGGCGACGGGCGCGGAGAAGAATTTCTCCTTGAGCTCTCCACCGTCCCGCAGCTCGATGGGAATGTGATCCCCGTCGGGGCAGGTAAAGTCAATGGTGGAGGAGGGGCCCAGCACATAGAAGGGGATGCCGTAGTGCTTGGCCAGGATGGCCACCCCGGAGGTGCCGATTTTATTGGCGGTGTCCCCGTTGCGGGCCACCCGGTCACACCCAACAAAGCAGGCGTTGATCTTCCCCTCCTTCATCACAAGGCTGGCCATGTTGTCACAGATGAGGGTGCAGTCGATGCCGGCCTGCTGAAGCTCATAGGCTGTCAGACGGGCGCCTTGCAGGAGGGGGCGGGTTTCATCACACCAGGCGTGAAGGGGGATGCCCCGCTCCTTGGCCAGAAACAAGGGGCCCAAGCCGGTGCCGTACCGGGAGGTGGCCAGGGGGCCGGCGTTGCAGTGGGTGAGGATGCCGTCTCCCGCCTTGACCAGGGACAGGCCGTATTCCGAGATGGCGGTGCACATGGCGATGTCTTCCTGGTGAATGGCCCGGGCCGCCTGGCCCATGGCCGCCTGGATGGAGGGGACGTCGGCGCAGGGCATGGACTCGGCCACCGCCAGCACCCGGTCCAGCATGTGGCGCAGATTGACCGCTGTGGGGCGGGAACTGTTGAGGTAATCTCGGTTCCGGCGGCAGGCCTCTAAAAAGGGACCATATTGGGTTTCCTGACTTTGCAGCGCCAAAACGTACAGGGCATACCCGGCGAAGATGCCGATGGCGGGGGCGCCGCGGACCCGCAGGGAGGCGATGGCTTCGTAGAGATCTTCCGCCTGGGAGAGTTCCAAATAAACCGTCTCGTTGGGGAGCCGGCTTTGATCCAGAATACGCACCGCCCGCCCGCTGTCGGAGAGGCGGACGTTTTCCGCGTGGGTGATTCGTTTCAGTTCCATGGTTGCTTCACTTCCTTTGCAGATGTCTTATTGTAACAAGAACCGCGCGGAAAAGCAACGGAGGGGGGCGGGACAATCCCTGGCCGGGCAGAAAAAAAGGGCCAAATGCTGTCAGGGCAGGGAAAATGGTGCTTGTGCAAAACGACGAAGCACAAAATGACAAAGGAAGCGGGAAAAACTTGAAAAAGAAACGGAGGAAACGGACGAAAACTCCTTGCGGAGGGAAATAAAACCTGAAATTTCAGGGAAAAAAGAAAAAAAGAAAGAAGGACGCGGCGGACGATGCATAAAATCCTGCGTGGGAAATTGTATTTTCGCCAGAAACTGTTGGGAATAATTTGTGCAAAAGGTGCATTTCATTTTTGAGAAATTGGTGCTATTATAGTCACAAGTTACAGGGGATTCGTTGAAAGACGGATTTCCTGGCACGTGATTCAAAACAGACGGAATGAGTAGCCGGCTGTTGTGAATACTGGGCTTGGTTCACAGGCCTGGAAATCCCTATATTTACATTTATTTTTGAATGGGAGGAATTTCTTATGAGACTGAAAGACACTGGTCTGACCGCCGCTGAGCTGAAAGCTCAGGTCAAAAAGTACATGATCGAAACCTACGAGCGTATGGATTTCGTGGCAGATTATGCTGAAGGCATCTATATGTATGATGAGAACGGCGAAGCTTACCTGGACTTCTATGCAGGTATCGCTGTTAACTGCCTGGGCAACTGCAACCCCAAGGTGGTGAAGGCCGTTCAGGAGCAGTCCGCTCTGATTATGCAGACCTTCAACTATCCCTACACCATTCCTCAGGCTGTCCTGTCCAAGGAGATCTGCGAGACCATCGGCATGGACAAGGTTATGTACCAGAACTCCGGCGCTGAGGCCAACGAAGCTATGATCAAGATTGCCCGTAAGTGGGGCATTGAGAACATCGGTCCCGACGCTTGGCACATCATCACCGCAAAGAAGTCCTTCCACGGCCGTACCTTCGGCGCCATGACCGCTACCGGTCAGCCCGAGTCCGCCATCCAGAAGGGCTTCGGCGACCTGACCCCCGGCTTTACTTATGCTGAGTACAACAACCTGGACGCCTTCAAGGCTGCCTATGTTGAGGGCAAGACCTGCGCCATCATGTTCGAGCCTGTTCAGGGCGAGGGCGGCGTGTTCCCCGCAACTGACGAGTTCATCCAGGGCATCCGTAAGTTCTGCGACGAGAAGGGCATCCTGATGCTGCTGGACGAGGTCCAGGCTGGTTGGGGCCGTTGCGGCGACTTCATGTGCTACATGACCTATGGCATTAAGCCCGACGTTGTCTCCATGGCTAAGGCTATGGGCGGCGGTATGCCCATCGGCGGCATCGCCTGCACCGACCGTGTCGCCACTGCTTTCGGCCCCGGCACCCACGGTTCCACCTATGCTGGCCACCCCGTCAGCTGCGCCGCTTCCCTGGCTGTTCTGCGTGAGCTGAAGGCTGGCAAGTGGCCCGAGAACGCCAAGAAGGTCGGCGATTACTTCGCTGCTGAGCTGGCTAAGATGCCTCACGTTGTGACCGTCCGTCACCGCGGCCTGTTCGTTGGTGTTGTTCTGGAAGACGGCATCAACGCTGTGGAAGTGAAGCGTCACTGCATCAAGAACCACTTCCTGGTCACCGCCATTGGCGCCAACATCATCCGTATGGTGCCTCCGCTGACCATCCGTGAAGTTGACTGCGACGAGGCTGTTGTGAGACTGTCCAAGTCCATCAATGAGGTTGCTGAGGGCAAGTAATTGACCCTTGTGAACCACTGATGAATCAGTAAAGATCGTCCCCCATCACACTGTGGTGGGGGACGTTTTTTGTTTTAACCGCAACCGGATAGAGAAATTTTATTTGACAGATCGTGTTTTGAGGTCTTTATGTTAAAATTTCTTGCCCAGGGAAAAGAGAAAATGAATAGAAAGAATTCCCCTCGCTCACCTGAGCGAGGGGAATTTTAGGTGTATTTAAGGGATTATTCCTCTTCATCCAAAATGAAGGAAACCAACAGATCTTCCGTGTTGACCCGGTCGCCGGGGGCCACATAAAGCTTATCGACCTTGCCGTTGACCTTGGAGACGAAGGTGGTTTCCATTTTCATGGCTTCCACGATCATCAGGGGCTGGTTAACCTTGACCTCGTCGCCCTCCTTCACCAGGACGGTTTCCACCGTGCCGGGAATGGTGGAGCCCAGGTGGCAGGGGTTGTTCTTGTCGGCCTTGAGTTTCCGGTCCTCCAGAACCTCCAGGGTCTTATCCAGCACCTTCAGCTCCCGGAGGATGCCGTTGACCTCGAAGGTCAGCACGCGATAGCCTTCCTTGTCGGGATCGGACATGCCGACGAACTTGATCAGAATATCGCGGCCTTCACTGGCCTTCAGGACGGTCTCCTCTCCCTTACGCAGGCCATAGAAGTAGACATGGCTCTCCAGGGTGGTGACGTCGTTGTAGGCCTCGAAGTGGGTGCAGTAGTCCTCATAAACCTTGGGATACAGGGCGTAGCTGACCGCCTTCTGCTCCATTTCGAAGTCAGAGAAGCCCTTCATATCAAACTTCTCCCGGAGGTGATGCTTGATATCCTCGAAGTCCACATCAGGCAGCAGGGTACCGGGACGGACGGTGATGGGCTCGATGTCCTTCAGAACAATCTTCTGCAGTTCCTTGGGGAAGCCGCCCTCGGGCTGCCCCATCATCCCCTTGAAGAAGTCGATGACGGAGTCGGGGTAGGACAGGGAGGCGCCCTCGGTGAGGATGTTATCCTTGGTCAGGCCGTTCTTCAGCATGAAGATGGCCAGGTCACCGACCACCTTGGAGGAGGGGGTCACCTTGATCAGGTTGCCCAGAAGGATGTTGGCCTGGCGATAGAGCTCCTTGATCTTCTCAAACTCATCCTTGGAGCCCATTTCGGTGACCTGGGCCAGCAGGTTGGAGTACTGTCCGCCGGGGATCTCATACTTATAAATCTGGGCGTTGGGGGAGACCATGCCGCTCTCGTTGGCCTTGTAGACCTTGCGGACATGCTCATAGTAGCGGCTCAGCTCATCCAAGCCCTCAAAGTCCAGACCGGTATCCCGCTCGGTGCCCTTCAGGGCTTCCACCACCACGTTGAGGGAGGGCTGGCTGGTGCAGGAGCTCATGGACTCGATGGCCAGGTCCACGATATCCACGCCAGCCTCGGCAGCCTTCAGCACGGTGGCGACGCCAGCGCCGGTGGTGTCGTGGGTGTGCAGGTGAACGGGGATGTGGAGCTCGGACTTGAGGGTTTCCACCAGCTTCTGGGCCGCATAGGGTTTCAGCAGGCCGGCCATGTCCTTGATGGCCAGGATGTGGACGCCCATGGCCTCCAGCTCTTTGGCCTTTTCCACATAGTAGTCTAAGGTGTACTTGACCTCGTTGGGGCTCATGATGTCGCCGGTGTAGCACAGGGAGCCCTCGACGATTTTGCCGGTTTTCAGGGCCTCTTCCACAGGCATCTTCATGTTCTCGATCCAGTTCAGGCTGTCAAAGACACGGAAGACATCCACGCCCTTGATGGCGGAGATCCGAATGAATTCCTTCACCAAGTTGTCGGGATAGTTGCTGTATCCCACCGCGTTGGAGGCCCGCAGCAGCATCTGGATCAGAGTGTTGGGCATTCTCTCGCTGAGGATCTCCAGACGCTTCCAGGGAGACTCCTTCAGGAAACGATAGGCGGTGTCGTAAGTGGCGCCGCCCCAGGCTTCCACAGAGAAAGCGTTCTGGAAAATCACGTTGGAGGCCTTTGCCGCGCCCACAATATCCTTGGTCCGCATCCGGGTGGCGATCAGGGACTGCTGGGCGTCACGCATGGAGGTGTCGGTGACATACAGGCGCTTTTCACCCAAGATCTTCTGGGTAAAGCCCTTGGCGCCCAGCTTCTTGAACTCGTCCTTGGCACCGTAAACCAGGGCGGTCTCGTCGTACTTGGGCAGGACACGGTCCTCGAAGTAGGGCTTTTCTCCCTTGGAGACGTTGACAATTTTGTCCCCCAGGAAGTCCAGAATCTTGGAGACCCGGTCCGGGCTCTGGGACAGGGAGAAGAGCTCGGGTGTCTCCTCAATGAAGGTGGTATAGCACGCACCCGCCTGGAAGGTGGGGTTGTTGATGACGTTAATCAGGAAGGAGATATTGGTCTTGATGCCCTGAATCCGCATCTCCCGCAGGGCACGCAGGGACTTGACCGCAGCGCCCTTGAAGGTCCGGTCAAAGGAGCAGACCTTTACCAGCAGGGAGTCGTAATAGGGCAGAATCTCGGCGCCGGTGTAAACGTTGCCCCCGTCCAGACGAATGCCGTTGCCGGAGCCGGAGTGATAGACGCTCACCTTGCCGGTGTCGGGCATAAAGTTGTTGGAGGGGTCCTCGGAGGTGACACGGGTCTGGATCGCGTAGCCATGGCATTCGATGGCCTTCTGGGAGGTGATGTTGATCTCCGGGGAGTTCAGGGGATAACCCTCGGCAATCAGGATCTGGGAGCGGACAATATCCACGTCGGTCACCAGTTCAGTGACGGTGTGCTCCACCTGAATCCGGGGATTCATCTCAATGAAGTAGGGGTTGCCGTCCGAGTCCACCAGAAACTCGCAGGTGCCGGCGTTGCGGTAGCCCACCTGCTTGCACAGACGAATGGCGCTGTCAAAGATCTTCTGCCGGGAGGCCTCGGGAACGGAGAAGGCGGGCGCATACTCCACCACCTTCTGGTGCCGGCGCTGCACGGAGCAGTCACGGTCAAACAGGTGCACCACATTGCCGTAGTTGTCGGCCAGGACCTGGACCTCCACGTGCTTGGGGCCCTTCAGGTATTTCTCAATAAAGACCTGGTCGTCGCCAAAAGCCTTCTTGGATTCGTCAATGGCCTCCTTGAACTCCTTGGGCATATCCTCTTCCCGGGAGACGATCCGCATGCCCCGGCCGCCGCCGCCGTTGGAGGCTTTCAGCATCACGGGATAGCCGACCTTCTTGGCCACCTCCATGGCTTCCTCCACGGTCTTCATGGCGTGGTCCACGCCGGGGATGATGGGAACCTGGGAGGCAATGGCGATCTGCTTGGAGGAGATCTTGTCGCCCATGGCGTTCATGCTGTCCACGGTGGGGCCGATGAAGGTGATACCGTTCTTTTCACACTCTTCCACCAGAACTGGGTTTTCCGCCAGGAAGCCATACCCGGGGTGGATGGCGTCCACATTGTGGTCCTTGGCAATTTTCAAAATGGTGGGGATGTCCAGATAGGCGTCGATGGGGCCCTTCTCCGGGTTCAGGGGATAGGCCTCGTCCGCCAGGGTGCGGAACATGGCGTACTTGTCTTCCTTGGAGTAGACGGCTACCGAGGTGATGCCCAGCTCGTTGAGCGCCCGGAACACGCGGATGGCGATCTCTCCGCGGTTTGCCACCAGTACTCGCTTGAAGTTCTTGATACGTACTTCACTCATAAGCAAACTCCTTCTTAACGTCGTGTTGGGATAGAAATCAAGATATCCTTCGAGGCAGCTCCTCTGCCAGTGTTCACTTTGCAAGAACAAATGTGTTTCTATTCGTGTTTCATTATACACGAAAAGAAAAAACCTTGCAAGTACTCTGACGGTGAAGGAGCCTGAGGGGAAACCGTCAAAATGACCTGTGGCTTGGGCGGAAAACACTGGGCAGAGGGAGGGGAAGCGGGGATTCCGCTCTATTATCATAAATTTTAAGGGACTTTCCCTTGGGCTTTTATCATAATTTTCACAAGAAATCATTCGGCAGAATTTTCCAAAAAATGGGACCAAAAAAGAGCACCAAACATCGGGGAAAAACCGCGGGAAAAATCTGATAGATTGACGAAGAGGTTTTCCGGCTTCCCTTCCTTTACAAGGGGATACCGTAGGACTATAATAAACCTGATAATATGAGAAAAAACATTTTTGTGCCAGGTGGCATGGCCAGTTTGTGGGAAGGAGGCCCGGAATTTGCTCACCTATTCCTTTGAAAACATTGACACGGAGAGCATGTATGAGCATCTTTACCGGTGTATTAAGCAGGATATTCTCCAGAAAAAGCTGCGGGCGGGGGAGAAGCTGCCCTCCAAGCGGACCTTTGCCAAGAATTTGGGGGTAAGCACCATCACCGTGGAGAGCGCCTACGCACAGCTGGTGGCGGAGGGCTTCCTCTACACCCTGCCCAAGCGGGGGTATTATGTCTGTGAGCTGGAGCGGGAGGAGCCGGTGGCGCCGCTTCCTCCCCGGCCCAAGGGGCCCGCGCCCCGGGAGCCCGACAAGCGGGCCTATTGGGCGGATTTTGTGGGCAGTTCCGTGGCCCGGGATATGTTTCCCTTCTCTGTGTGGGTAAAGCTTCTGCGGGATGTCACAGCGGGGGAGGATGAGGCGACGTTGCTCACCGATACCTCTGCGGGAGGCATCCGGCAGCTCCGGCAGGCCATTTCCGACCACCTCTATCAATTCCGGGGGATGACCATTGACCCGGAGCAGATCGTGGTGGGGGCGGGGACGGAGTACCTGTACAGCGTCCTGATCCAGCTCCTGGGACGCCAGTGGGGCTATGCGGTGGAGGACCCGGGTTATCTTCGGCTGAGTAAGATCTATGAGAAGAACGATGTGGTGACCTATCACATTCCCATGGACCAGGCCGGCATTATTCCAGAGAAGCTGGAGGAGAGCGGCGCGGAGATTCTCCACATCACCCCCTCCCATCACTTCCCCACGGGGATTGTCATGCCGGTCAGTCGGCGGTATGAGTTTCTCAGCTGGGCCTCCAAAGGGGAGAACCGGTATATCATTGAGGACGATTATGACTGTGAGTTCCGTCTGGCCGGCCGGCCCATCCCCACATTGCAGAGCATTGATGTGATGGAGAAGGTCATCTATATCAATACCTTTTCCAAGAGCCTGGCCCCGGCCTTTCGGATCAGCTATCTGGTTCTGCCCAAGCACCTGGTCACCCGGTTTTATGAGACCCTGGGGTTTTATTCCGGCACGGTCTCCTGCCTGGAGCAGATGACCTTGGCCCGGTTCCTCTCCGAGGGATATTTTGAAAAGCACATCAACCGGATGCGCAACCACTACCGGGCACTCCGGGACAAGCTCCTGCTGGCCCTGCGGCAGTCCCCTCTGGCGGGCAGGGTGAAGATCAGCGAGGAGCATGCGGGCCTTCATTTCCTGCTGGAGCTGGACACCCAGCGCAGCGACGAGGAGATTCTCCAGGCGGCCCAGGCCCAGGACCTGCGGATCTCCTTCGTGTCCCAATATTATGTTGCCGCCCAGAACCGCCGTCCTCATGTGCTGGTGATGAATTATTCCGGCCTGGAGGAGGAGAAGGTGGAGGAGGCGGTTTCCCGCCTGTGCCGGGCGGTGCTGGGATGAGAATTCCCCTTCGGCCCTTGCATCGGCGGTGAGATAGTGCTACAATAAACTGGTTGATTTCGTAAGAAAAAGACGGAACCGTCTTGTATTTGGAGGTAACCTATCATGTTTGCAAAACTGATCGAAACCCTGAAAGCCAATCCCCGCACCCTGGTTTTTACCGAGGGCTCTGACGCCCGGATTCTGGAGGCCACCGCCCGCCTGAAGAAGGATGGTTTCCTGACCCCCATCCTGGTGGGTGTGGAGACCGAGGTCAAGGCCGCAGCGGAGAAGGGCGGCTTTGACATTGAAGGCGTGCGCATTGTGGACCCGGCCACCTATGCCGGCATGGACGCCATGGTGGAGAAGATGGTGGAACTGCGCAAGGGAAAGATGACCCCCGAGGACTGCCGGAAGAACCTGATGAAGGGCAACTACTTCGGCACCATGCTGGTCAAGATGGGGGAGGCCGACTGCCTGCTGGGCGGTGCCACCTACTCCACCGCGGACACCGTCCGGCCTGCGCTCCAGCTCATTAAGACCAAGCCCGGCAACAGCAACGTGAGCTCCTGCTTTATTCTCCAGCGGGAGAAGGACGGCGTGGACGAGCGCCTGTGCATGGGGGACTGCGCCATCCAGATCGATCCCGACGAGGACGCCCTGGTGGAGACCGCGCTGGAGTGCGCCAAGACCGCCGCGACCTTCGGCATTGACCCCAAGATTGCCTTCCTGAGCTATTCCACCAAGGGCTCCGGCAAGGGTGACGCGGTGGACAAGGTGAAGAACGCCTGCGACAAGGCCAAGGCCGCCGCTCCTGAGCTGGCCATCGACGGCGAGATGCAGTTCGACGCCGCTGTGTCCCCGGTGGTGGGGCAGCAGAAGTTCCCCGGCTCCAAGGTGGCCGGCCACGCCAATACCTTTATCTTCCCGGAGATTCAGTCCGGCAACATTGGCTATAAGATTGCCCAGCGCCTGGGCGGCTTCGCCGCCTACGGCCCCATTCTCCAGGGCCTGAACGCCCCCATCAATGACCTCTCCCGGGGCTGTGACGCCGATGAGGTTTACAAGATGGCCATCATCACCGCTGCGCTGGCCTGAGCCCAGGCAATCCAACCAGACAAAACCCCGGACGGGATTCCCGTCCGGGGTTTTCTGCGTCCAATATCATTCCCTGGAACGCCAATGGGCCAGCTTGGGCAGCAGCTCGGTAAAGTAGGCGCGGACCTGCTCCGGGGGCCAGTGGCTGTTGGACAGGTGGCCGGCAAGAAATTCGATCAGCTCCTCCAAATTGGAATAGGTGAACGTCCCGTCTGCATAGCACCACTTGCAGTATGCCTCATTGGAGGTGCCGTCGGGTTCCTTGCTGATGGAGGACTCCTCCAAAGGCATTCCGCAGCACTGACAGATCAGCTGCCTCGGGGCCCCCAGCAGTGCATGAAGGGATACGTCAAACAGGGCGGACAGCTGCTTCAGGGTCTCTGGATTTGGCGTGGTTTCTCCCGTCTCCCAGCGGGACACCGCCTGCCGGGTTACACACAGTTTTTCCGCGAGTTCCTCCTGGGTCCATCCGTTTTGGATGCGTAGCTGCAGGATCACATCCTTTGTCTCCATGTCATCACCTCGCGGCCATTGTACCATCTCCGGTGGGGAGAGGCAAGCAACAGGTGGTTGCGGCAACGCCTGGTGGTTGGATATCTGCTCTGCGGACGGACAAAAAGAGAGGGGGATGCCAGCGAAGGCATCCCCCTTTTTGTACGCGATTTTTGCTGTCTCAGGTATTTCCTGCAAACGCACGGAGGTGCTCAGTCCTCCGCCTGCCACCCCTTACAGAAGTCCCCCCAGCCCTGGACATTCTGGGCATACTGCTCCAACTGGTCGCAGGTCAGCTCGATGGCGCTGTTGGCGGACCCGGCGGCGGGGAAGACGGAAGGAAAGCGTTTCATGGAGCAGTCCAGATAGACTGCCACATCTTCCTTGATGGCGAAAGGGCAGACCCCGCCCACGGCATGGCCCACCAGGTCCACCACCTCTTCGGGGGTGAGCATCTTGGCTTTGGTGTGAAAAGCGTTTTTGAATTTGGCGTTGTCCACCTTGGCGTCCCCGGCGGTGATAATGAGGATGGCCTTGCCATCCACCTTAAAGGACAGGGACTTGGCGATCCGGGCGGGGATGACGCCGGCGGCCTGGGCGGCCAGCTCCACCGTGGCGCTGGAGGTGGAGAACTCCAGCACGTTGTCTGCCATGCCAAACTGGGCAAAATAGTCACGTACGGCTGCGATTGACATAGGGGATTTCCTTCTTTCTGTTGTATTAGTATGGAAAGGTGTCCATTCGTCCTTCCCAGAGCAGGCTTCCTTGGGAGGAGTAGACTTTCATAGAGGCGGCGCCCTCCGGGCCGTCTTCCGGCGTGGAGACGGCGCTGCCAGAATCGGGCTGGAGGGAAAGCTGGTCCACAAGAATGACGTAGCGGAGACCGTAGCTGTCCACAACCTCCGCGGACAGAGTAAAGACACGGCCGGAAGCGGCGGTATAGGCGGTGTCAAAGGGGAAGTAAGCCTCGGAACCCTCTGGGACATCCTCCCAGGGAATCGGAGTTTTGCCCACTTCTTTGCCATCCACGGCGGCCACCATGGTGACAGACTGGACCTGGCCGGGTGTCATCTGTGCGATGGAAAGGGAACCGTCTTCATATACAAGCTGGTCATTTTCCAGGGAAGCGGTGGTGTCCAAGGTGATCCACGGGTGGAGCAATTCCTCCGTGCCGGCCGCCTCCTGCAAGTCCAGTGCCTCGATTCGCTGCTGCGGACCCTCTGCCAGAATGACCTGCTGAAACGCCAGGGATTGGAGGAGGGGAACCTCCAACGTGACGGTGAAACTGCCGGTATCCTGGGCCTCCATGGGATAGGATTTCCCGTTGCAGACAAGGGTGGCGGTGGTGACACTGGCGGTCTGCTCCTTGGGCACGGCGGTGAAGGTGACAGGGAGGGTTCCGGTCTCCGGGTTCAGGTCGCCGTAATGCCAGTCATAGTTGGCCAGCAGGGAGGCCTGGGTGTGGAGGGCGTCCTCCATCTGGTGAGGGAGGGACTGCAGGGTGGCGTCCATCGCGGAGAGCTGTTCTGCCTGGGACAGAGTGGTGTCCTTCAGCTGACTCTTCAGCTGGAGGACCTGCCACAGACAGAGGGCAGCCAGGACGCAGGCCGCAGCGGCAAGGATAAGAGGGAGAAAACGGGGCGGATGAAGTGGTTTCATGGGGCATCCTCCTATTTATGTGTCGCGGGGCTTTAGGGACTTTATTTTTTATTCTACTATACCTGCCCTGGAATGGCAAGGGAAAGGGAGGTTTGCTGGAAGAGCGGACCTGTGATACAATGGGGAAAATGCAGCGGGAGGAGAATACCATGGCAACCAATGCAACGGTCCGGGGCCGCTTTGCCCCCAGCCCCAGCGGGAGAATGCACCTGGGGAATCTGTTTGCCGCCCTGCTGGCCTGGCTGGATGTGCGGCACCTGGGGGGAGAGCTGCTCCTGCGGATGGAGGACTTAGACCCAGACCGGTGCCGGCCGGAATATTTATCCCAACTGGCCGACGACCTAATCTGGCTGGGACTGGACTGGGACCTGGGCTGGCGGCCTGGGGAGACGGCCTATTGTCAGAGCTGCCGGACCCCGTTCTACCAGGCGGCGTTTGAAACGCTGGCCAGCCGGGGGCTGGTCTATCCCTGCTATTGCAGCCGGAAGGAGCGTTTGGCCGCCTCGGCCCCCCACGCCGCCGACGGCGCCCGAATCTATTCCGGCCGGTGCCGTAATCTTTCTCTCCAAGAAAAAACCGCCCTCCAAGAGAGCGGCCGTTCTCCCGCCTGGCGCGTCCAGGTGCCGGGAGAGATCATTTCCTTTGTGGATGAGGTGTTTGGCCCCCAGCAGGAGAGGCTGGACCGGGACTGCGGGGACTTTATTCTCCGGCGGTCCGATGGGATTTACGCCTATCAGCTGGCGGTGGCGGAGGACGACGGACGGATGGGGGTGAACCGGGTGGTGCGGGGATGGGACCTCCTCTCCTCCACCCCCCGGCAGATTTGGCTGCTGGAACAGCTGGGCTACTCCGTCCCGACTTATTGCCATGTTCCCCTGCTCAAAAGTCCCGCAGGGCGGCGCCTGTCCAAACGGGACCGGGATCTGGACATGGGCTATCTGCGGGCGCATACCACCCCGGAAAAACTGGTGGGGCTTCTGGCCTATCTCGCAGGGCTGATTCCCCGGCCCACGGCCCTGCGCCCCTCTGACTTGGTCCCGGAATTCTCCTGGTCCAAGGTTGGGCAGGCAGACCGGATCGTGGACGATGGAATCTGGGAGGCACTCTAATCGTCACTGAGCTCCCCCCGGAGAAACAGGATGGACTTTTTCTCCAGCCGGGAGACCTGGACCTGGCTGATGCCCAAGACCTTTGCGGTTTTGTCCTGGGTGAATCCTTTGTAGTAGCGCAGGAAAATGAGCTTGCGCTCCCGCTCTGGCAGCCGGTTGATGGCGGTGTGCAGGGCCACCTTTTCCACCATGCCCTCTTCCGGGGACTCACTGCCCACCATGCCCTCCAGGGACAGACCGTTCTCCCCGGACTCAGCCTGGAGGGAGGCCACGGAGGCGACAGCCAGATCAGCCGCGGCGATGTCCTCCGGGGTGAGCCCTGTGACCTGGGCCAGCTCGGACAGGACCGGCTCCCGGCCCAGCTGGGCGGTCAGCTGGGTGCGGGCCCGGTGGATGAGCAGTGCCTGTTCCTTCCTCCCGCGGCCCACCTTGACCATGCCGTCGTCCCGGAGAAACCGCCGGATTTCCCCGGCGATCTTGGGCACGGCATAGGTGGAGAATTGGGTGCCGAACTGGGTGTCAAACCCCTGCACCGCTTTTAGAAAGCCCAGGCAGCCCAGCTGGTAGAGGTCATCGTTGTCCACCGTCTTTCGGGTGTACCGCTTGACGATGCTCCAGATGAGCCCCAGGTTTTCTTCCACCAGACGGCCGCAGGCCTCCTTGTCCCCGGCCTGGGCGGCCTGAATGAGGGTGACGGTGTCTGGCGCGATCACACGGCCCCCCCCGCCCGGATGGCGAATCGCTTGCGCATGGTGACTGTGGTCCCCTTCCCCGGGTGCGAGCGGACCTTAACAGAGTCCATGAAGCTCTCCATAATGGTAAAACCCATGCCGGAGCGCTCCTCATTGCCTGTGGTGAAGAGGGGAGCCCTGGCCTGTTCAACGTCGGCAATGCCGATGCCCCAGTCCCGGACAATGAGCTCCAGCTCGTTGCCGGGGTAAAGGCGGAGCTTGAGCTCGACCTTTCCCAAGGAGTCGGGGTAGGCGTGGACAATGGCGTTGGTCACGGCCTCGCTGACGGCGGTTTTCACATCCCCCAGCTCGTCCAAGGTGGGGTCCAGCTGGGCGGCGAAGGCGGCGGCAGCAGACCGGGCAAAGGACTCGTTGGCCGACCGGGAGGGAAAGACCAGGGAGACCTGGTTGGTGTATTTGATGGTACGCATGGATGTAGCACTCCTTTCAGGTGAGTGGAATGAGCCGCTGAAGGCCGGCGGCTCGGAGCACCCGGGCGGGCTGATCGGGCAGCCCGGTGACCTGGATGGTCCCCGCCAATTCCTCCATCCGCTGCCAGAGCCGAAGCAGGACAGCAATGCCCGAGCTGTCCATGAAGGTGATGCCGGCGCAGTCAACAATGAGCTGGCGGGGAAGCACTTCGTCAATCTCCCGCTCCAGGTCCTGCACCAGGCCTTTGACACGATGGTGGTCGATGTCCCCCGACAGGGCGACGGTGAGCATGCGGTTATGGGTGGTGTAGGCAACAGCCATAGAGAAAATCCCCTTTCTTTTGAGGGTGGTTGAAAAAGAACATCGCCGTGTACCAGCTTGTCCGGTACACGGCGATTATACTGCTTTTTGATGGAAAATATTGTCAAAGCGGGAGAGGAAAGCCCTCCTTTGGATCAATCCTGGAAGTTCTGCCCCCTTCTATGGTGGAAGTGGTGCAGAGGGGAACGGGTTGAGCCATCCCGTCAATGAGAAATCCCCAACCGGCCGTGCTTTCTGCGTGGGTCGGTTGGGGATTTTATTCCCTAACGGAGAAAGTTCACGGCTGTGTTTTCTTTTCCGTGGGCGGAGTATCAATACCATATTTGTCTTTGATCAGCGTAAGTTTATCTGTGGTGCCCGCAATGACTTTCTCCTCACGGACTACTTTTATGCTTTCCTGCCCATTGGCATCGGTGACGGTCTGGGTGGTGTAGGTGACCTCATAGGCGTTTAGGGCATTCCAAATCATCTGAGCGGCTTCATCCCGGGTTAAGACTTGGGTAGGGGACAGATTCAACCCGTCAAAGAGCTTAGCTTGTGTGGCCAGAATGGTAACGTTGGTGGACCAAGCGGCCCCAGTGAATCCCTCATAATCTGTGGAATATCCTAAGGTGACCAGCAACATTTTCGCAGCTTGAGCGGCGGTTACATGGCCGTCAGGGTGAAAACGGTCCTCACTGACCCCAGAAACGATGTCCTGGGCGTAGCAGGCGGCGATGTAAGGTGTGGCCCATCCCTGAATGTCGATGAAGCTGGTGGAGGGAGTTGTATCCAATGCGGGTTCCCGCCCTCCATTACACAGCAGACAGATCATTTTGCACATCTGTGCGCGGGTGACCTTCCTGTCCGGCCGGTAGAAACCATCCGGATATCCGCCGATGATATTCAGAGAGACACAGACGTCTACCGCCTCGGTGTTTTGAATTTGATCTTGGTCGGAAAATGTTGCGCTGGCTCCTATGGCACTAAGCATGAACAGTAAGCAGATAAAAACGCTGAGAAATCGTTTCCAATGTTTCATAAGAGAGCCCCCTTTGGACGAAAAGTGTCTCAGCTGTGGTGTATATTATCCCCCAGACATTTCCCAAGGGCTGACCCAAATTTCGCAATAGTCAGCATCTACATGAGACGCATCTGTCTTTGCCGTTGCTGTTACGGTGCTTCCATCAGTTAAGAAGACGTTACCCATCCCAGTATACATGACAAGAGTGATTGTGGTGGATGGCATGGGAGAAATGTCGGTTGTTATTGTGTGGCTTCTATCTGGGTTTTTGCCACCGCTCACGACTACAGACATTTTCTTTGCACCGAAATTAGCATAATTACCAAATTGAACAACAAGAGTAATGTAATCGGGGCCAGGGATGGTTCCACTTCCAACAAAAGTATATCCGTTGGAATTTACAGATACGTCAGTTTCTCTGGAAATCAGATCCATAACGTTACGGGCAGCATATGTGTCGGTGTCGCTGGTTTTATTAAAGGCGGCGGCTTGGATGATCTGGTCTTCCTGAGCTTTTGTGGCGCCTTCAGGAATGGTTACGCTAATGACAGAAGACTCAGGGGTGTTGTTATCAGTGCATTTAACAATTTGACACTGAATTGTTTCCCCCGCATATTCGGAGATCCTGTTGTCTTCAGGAATATTTGCTGCATTGGCGAACAACGTGGACGTCATTAAAACACAGAGGGAAAAAGCGGAACAAGCGAAACGTCGAATTTTCATTTTTCTTTCCTCCTGATTGTTGTATATTTGGCAGAGTACTGATGTGCTTGGGGAGTGGAATTGAATAGTGGCGACATGTTACATCTGCACAGGAATCACCTCCAAATTGATATTAAAATCTATATATAAATATAAACTATTAACTATGATATGTCAATAAGAATAAATAAAAGTATTATAAAAATTGTTCCTGTAATAAAAAGGTGGATACCATTTTTGGTGTAACAAATAAGAGTACAAAGGACATGTTTTATGCGGTGGACCGAATGGCGGAACGGGCAGAGAGACCGGTGGGCGGGGTGAGCCGGAACATTCAGCGGCTGACACGTGCGTGCTGGGATGCGGAAAATCGAAAAAATCTGCTTCCCTTCCTTGGCTGGGATATGCCCAAAGAGCTGTTGTTTCATCTCGCTTACTATTCTCGTACGGGGATTCCCTATGTAAAGGCAATGAAACACCATGCAGCCCCGCCCGTTTAAGACGGGCGGGGCTGCATAAGGGGGAAGAGAGGTATAGAATCTTGCTTACAGGGAGGCTTCCTGGGCCTCCAGCTGGGTGATCAGAGCGGTGAGTTTTTCCGCCCGCTCCTTTTCCGCGGCGACAACCTGCTCCGGCGCTTTGGCCAGGAAGCTGGGGTTGTTGAGTTTGTTGCTGAGCTTTTCCAGCTCGCCTCGGTTCTTTTTCAGCTCCTTGGCGATCCGGGCCTTTTCCTTCTCCAGGTCCACCAGCTCAGCCAGGGGCATACCGATGCGGGCTGCGTGGGTGATGACGGTGACCACGCCCTTGGCGGCCTCCTCCTTGTCGCTGCCCAGACCGGCGGGGCCGGTGACGGTGACCTGGCTGGCATAACCCAGGCGTTTGAGGAAGGGAATGCCGGCGGTGAAAATATCGGCTTCCTGGGTGGCAATGGTGAGGTGTGCCTTTTTGGAGGGGGGGACGTTCATCTCGGACCGGCGGGCGCGGACGGCTTTCACGGCCTCCATGAGCATCTCCACCGCTTTCTCCTCCTGGGGGAAGGCCAGGCCGGCCTGGGCCTGGGGCCAGGACTGGAGCATGAGAAACTTCACTTGGTTGTCCGCCGCATGGGGCAGGGCCTGCCAGATTTCCTCGGTGAGGAAGGGCATGAAGGGATGCAGGAGCTTGAGCGTCTCCGTGAGCACATAGCACAGTACCCGCTGGGCCTGCTCCTTGGCGGCGAGGTCCTCCCCCTGCAGGCGGGCCTTGGTCATCTCAATGTACCAGTCGCAATAGGTGTCCCAGATAAAGTCGTAAATCTTCTGGGCGGCCACCCCCAGCTCGTAGTGGTCCATGTTTTCGGTGACTTCCGCGATGACGGTGTTGAGCTTGGAGAGAATCCACTTATCTTCCAGCTCCAGCTTCTCCGGCAGGGCATTGTCCTCGATGGTCAGGTTCATCATCAGGAAGCGAGAGGCATTCCAAATCTTATTGGCAAAGTTTCGCATGGCCTCGCACCGCTCCGTGTAAAAGCGCATGTCGTTGCCGGGGGAGTTGCCGGTGACCAGGTTAAAGCGCAGGGCATCGGCGCCATATTTCTCCGCCATTTCCAAGGGGTCAATGCCGTTGCCCAGGGACTTGGACATCTTCCGCCCCTGGTCGTCCCGGACCAGGCCGTGGATGAAAACGGTGTGGAAGGGGGTCTGTTTGGTCTGCTCACAGCCGGAGAAGATCATCCGGGCCACCCAGAAAAAGATGATGTCATAACCGGTGACCAGCACGTCAGTGGGGTAGAAATAGTCCAAATCCTGGGTTTTCTCCGGCCAGCCCAGGGTGGAGAAGGGCCACAGCGCGGAGGAGAACCAGGTGTCCAGCACGTCAGGGTCCCGCTGGATATGGGCCGAGCCGCACTGGGCGCAGACGGTGGGATCGGTGCGGGAGACAGTCATGTGGCCGCAGTCGTCGCAGTACCACACGGGAATCTGATGCCCCCACCACAGCTGCCGGGAGATGCACCAGTCGTGGACGTTTTCCATCCAGTTAAGATAGGTCTTGGAGAAGCGGTCGGGGACAAACTTGGTCTCTCCTTCCTCCACCACCCGGATGGCCTCCTTGGCCAGGGGGGCCATCTTCACGAACCACTGGGCGGAGATGATGGGCTCCACGTCGTTGTGGCAGCGGTAGCAAGTCCCCACGTTGTGGGAGTAGTCCTCCACCTTTTCCATGAGACCCAGCGCCTCCATATCGGCCACCACGGCCTTCCGGGCGGCGTAGCGGTCCATTCCTTCATACTTGCCGCCGTTGGCGTTGACCACCCCGTTGTCGTCCAGCACCCGGATGGTGTCCAGATTGTGGCGCAGGCCCACCTCAAAGTCGTTGGGGTCGTGGGCGGGGGTCATCTTCACGCAGCCAGTGCCGAAGTCCATCTCCACATACTCGTCGGCCACAATGGGGATCTCCCGGTTCATCAGGGGCAGAAGGCAGGTCTTTCCCACCAGATGCTGGTACCGGGTGTCATTGGGGTTTACCGCCACGCCGGTGTCGCCCATCATGGTCTCAGGCCGGGTGGTGGCCACCACCAGATAGCCGGACCCGTCAGACAGGGGATAGCGCATGTGCCACAGGTGACCGGGCTTGTCCATATACTCTACCTCGGCGTCGGACAGAGCGGTGACGCAGTGGGGGCACCAGTTGATGATCCGGCTGCCCTTGTAGATGAGACCTTTCTCATAGAGCTCACAGAAGGTCTCCCGCACTGCCTTGGAGCAGCCCTCATCCATGGTGAACCGGGCCCGATCCCAGTCGCAGGAGGCGCCCATTTTTTTCTGCTGGGCCACAATGCGGTCGCCGTACATGGCCTTCCAGTCCCAGACCCGCTCCAGGAATTTCTCCCGGCCCAGGTCATAGCGGGTCAGGCCCTCCTTCACCCGGAGCTCCTCCTCCACCTTGATCTGGGTGGCGATGCCGGCGTGGTCGGTGCCCGGGACCCACAGGGCGGCATATCCCTGCATCCGCTTAAAGCGGATGAGGATGTCCTGCAGGGTGCAGTCCATGGCGTGGCCCATGTGGAGCTGGCCGGTGACGTTGGGGGGAGGCATGACGATGGTATAGGGCTTCTTTTTGGCATCCCGGACGCCGGCGAAGCACTTGTTTTCCTCCCATTGCTGATAAATTCGGCCTTCCACCTCATGGGGGTCGTAGACCTTGGACAGTTCTTTTCTCATAGTGGTTTCTCCTCCATCACGTTGCAGCATTCCGGTTCTCTGGCACCGGAAGCGGATTTCTTTTCTGGGTTTTGGGGGATTGTTTCCCCTCAGAACTCCTGGATCGGCAGCTGGGTGTGCTGGCCGATGAAGGCTTTGAAGGACATTGCGTCCCCGGTGGTGAAGCCGGCCTTGTCCAGAATGATGCCGTGGCTCATGTCGAAAAAGATGACGTACCAGTTCTGGTCGGATACCACGGCGAAAGCCTGCTCATAGGAGTACCGGGTGATGCCGGCCTCGGTGTTGCAGATGATTTCCTCCTCATCAAATTCATAGGTGCACTCCCGCATCCCCCGGGGGAGCTGCCGCTGGGAGGAGCGCAGCTGGAAATTCTTCCAGGAGATGGCCACCAGCAGCAAAATCACGCCGTACAGCAGCAGCAGGCTGCCCACCAGGTTTTGGTGGGGATAGCAGTAAGCGCCGCCCACCAGGCCCACCACGCCCAGCAGCCAGCACAGGCTTTTGGTCCGGCGGGATTTTTCCTTTCGGACACTGGCCTCCGCCAGCCGGTTCAGGGCGGAGAGGGCCTTGATGTCATAGGTGGTGTGATTGACAAAGGGATACAATGACTCGTTCATAAACAACCTCCTTTTCCCGGGTCAAGGGAACAAAAAAACCCTGATCCCCATGGGGGCTCAGGGCGAATCGTTTCCGCGGTACCACCTGAATTCGGACGGGCAGGGCGCCGTCCGCGCTCGTTTTCCCGTAACGGGGGAATGCCGTCCTGCCGTACTGTGGTTCCGGCAGGCAGCTCCGGGACGACCTTCCGCGCCGCTGGGGGGAGACTTGCACCGCCGTCTCCTCTCTGGGCCCCGCACTGCCGCGTACTCCTTCCCATCCTTGCCTTTGCTACATTAAAAAATAGTATAAGAAAACCCGGGGAAGTTGTCAAGGGGAGGGGAAAATTTTTCCCGAAGAAACGGCAGAAAGGGCCGGGACCGGTTGCCGGCCCCCCGGGCTTGTGCTATGATGGGGAAAACGGCTGCCTTGCCAGAGAGAAGGGGAACCATGGAGCTCAATGCCCGCAACGGTCCGAAGATGACGGAAGAACAGATCACAGCCTACCTGGCCCGGATTGGGATTTCCAGCCCGGTGCCCCTGACTTTGGAGGGGTTGGGCAAACTCCAAATGGCCCACAGACTGACGGTGCCTTTTGAAAACCTGGATATTGTGGCTGGACGCCCCCTATCCCTGGAACTGCCACATCTGTATGATAAAATTATTCGGCGCCGCCAGGGCGGTGTGTGCGCGGAACTGAACACGTTGTATAACTGGCTGCTCTACTCCTTGGGGTTTCAGGTGACCAGCTATAATGCCCGGATGCTCTCGCCGGACACCTATCTCTTCCGCCGCCACCGGATTTTGGCGGTGCGGCTGGCGGGTGGGACATATACCACAGACGTGGGCTTCGCCACGGAGAATGCCCGTGTGCCCCTTTTGCTGGCGGAAGGGGTGGTGCAGCGGGACGGGCACTGCGCCTATCGGTATCAGCAAGAGGAATTTTACGGCTGGGTTCAGTGCCAGCGCCGGCCGGGGCATGACTGGGAGCGGATTCAGGCCTTTACCCTGGAACCCCAGATCGACCGGGATTTTGATCCGGTGCTCTTCTTTTTTGAAAAGAGCCCGGCCTCCAATATGAACCAGTTCCCCCGCCCCTCCCTCTATACGCCGGAGGGGATGCTGGCCCTCCGCAGGCATGTTTTTCAGGTGGAGCGCCAGGGGCTGGTGGTACAGGCCACCCCCACCACGCCGGCGGAGGAGCTGCGGCTGATTCGGGAGGTATTTCATCTGGACCCGGCGGGGATTTACGAGGATGCCCCGGCGGAGGGGAAGTGAGCCCCGGGGAGCAGGTCCTGGTCCCGGAAAAGGGACTGGGCGGCAAAGGTATAGTCGGTGAGGGTTTTGGCTTTCCGCATGGCCTTGAGGGGCTTCTCCGGTGCGGGGAAGAGGCGGGCCCAATAGGACCAGAGTTCCTTCATCTTGCCCAGTACAGGCCAGTCCCCGGAGAGGACGGATTGATACCCGTCCAGCAGACGGTCATGGAACGCCTGCAGCTCTGCCTTGGTGAGGGGCGGCCCGCCCTGCAGCTGGCGGCCCAGAGCGGGGTTGCAGACCAGACCACGGCCTGCCATGAGACGGTCAACCGAGGGGAACTGGCGGGCTAAGTCCCAACAGTCCTGGGGAGAGAATAGGTCCCCGTTGTAGCACAACGGCAGGCGGCTGTGTGCCACGGCGTAGGTGAAGGCCTCCCGCCGGGGCTGTCCCCGGTAGAAGTCCCGGCGGAGGCGGGGATGGATGATGAGTTCACAGATGGGATAGCGTTGGAACAGATCCAGCAGAGGGGGCCACTCCTCCAGATTTTCCACCCCAATCCGGGTTTTGATGGAAATATTTACGTCCAGGGTCTGGAAAATTTGGTCCAGGAAACGTGCCAGCGCCTGAGGCTGGCTGAGAAAGCCGGCGCCCTTCTTTTTGGCCACCACTGTGCCCGAGGGACAGCCTAAGTTCAGGTTCACCTCTTTGTAGCCCAAGTCCTGGAGCAGCCGGGCCGAGGCGATGAAATCCTCTGCCCGGTTGGTGAGAAGCTGGGGCACCACCGGGACCCTGCGGTTGTGGTCGGGGTGCATGTCCCGCAGCCCCCTGCCAGTGAGGGGACTGTCCGCGGTGGGGGCGAAGAAGGGGGTATAATACCGGGAGAGCCCGGGAAACATGGCATGGTGAACCTGCCGGAATATCCAGCCGGTGATGCCCTCCAGCGGGGCGAAGGACAGCGGGGGCAGCGTGTGTGGATCAGTCATGGGAACCTCCCGTAGGGTAGTCTGCATATAGTATACAGGGAGATTAGGCCGGTGGGCAAGGGGAATTTTCCGCCCAGCGGCTCCGCCCCTTGCGAAAGAGACTCGGAATGGGTATAATAGAAGAAGCAGAAAGGATATGTTACATCCCACCAAAGGAGGCAGCAATCATGGCAGAATGGAAAGAGTTGGGCAATAAGGCGAAAAACCTCACGTTAGCCGGCCTGGGCAAGGCCCGGGACCTGGGGCAGAGTGCCAAGCTGAACTTGGATAATGTTTCGGAAGAGGAGAACAGAAAACGGATCTACGTGGAGATCGGAAAACGGTTCGTGTCCGAGCACGCCACAGCGCCGGAGGGATATGAAACCTTTTACCGTCAGCTGGAAGAGGTGGAGGGCCGCATTGAAGCCAACAAGGCCCGGCTGAACCAGCTCAAGGACGAGGGCTGAACATCAGAAAACAGAGGAGGGGAGCACCCATTGGGTGCTTCTCTCTATTTGTTACAGAGGAATGAAAGAAAAGTATGCCGCCAAATCATAGCAGCTGCTTTTACTCAGCTGGGAAGAGTGGCGGGAGAGCACAGACAAAACCCGGTGCACTTAAAGTGCACCGGGTTTTCAACCGTGAATCGCTCTTGTGCCGCCGCGCTCAAAGAATCCGACGGGCGGCGAAATAGTTGTCCATGTAGTAGCTGGTGTCCAGACTGCTGATCTTGACCCCGTCCTGGGGGGTGGAAGCGTGGACAATGTTGTTGTCTCCGATGTAAAGGCCCACATGGGTGGGGTACTGTCCGTTGGTGGAGAAAAACACCAGGTCGCCCTGCTGTAAATCCTCTTTGGAAATGGCCACCCCGTTCTTCACCTGATCCCGGGAGGACCGGTTCAGGGTGTAGCCAAACTGGGAATACACATAATAAGTAAAGCCGGAGCAGTCAAAGGTATTGGGCCCGGCTGTGCCGTAGACGTAGGGATAGCCCACATACTGAAGGGCATACTCTACGATTTCCTGTCCCAGCGGGTTGGGAGAGATGTCACTCCCGTCGCCATCGGGCTTGGTAACCGTGTCGTTGTCCTGGACAACCACAAACTCGGCCGAAACATAGCCGGTGCGCCCATTGCAGAGAATCTGGTACCAGCCGTTGGTCTTGCCGGTGATGGGGAACCGGTCTCCGTCATAGACGGAACAGAGAATGCCGTAGTTGGTACCCGGGCCCTGACGGACCCGCAGCGGGTCGCCTCCCGCATTGATGCAGGCATAGTTCTCTGCCTGGGCGGCCACGGCGGAAATGGTGGCGCTGTGCTCCTTGCCGTTGGCATCCTGATAGACGACCTCAATCTCCCCCGTTGCCTGACTGGGGTCCACCGGAACAGGGCTGTCATTGGCGGAGACCGACTGGCTGGCGGAGTTGGGGGCGGGGTCCCGGTCCACCCGGATGGCGGTGGAGCTGCCGTCTGCCGGCGCGGCAAAGGCGGGGATGGACAGGGCCGAAGCGGCCAGCAGGCCCATGGCGAGAACCCGGGGGGCAAATTTTACGTGGTTCATTGGTATCTACCTCCATTCTGAGGGGGTGGTCAGCGAGCGGCCAGCGCCCGTTCCAGCCAGACGGAGGCGATGTCAATGGCGGCGTACAAACTGTCTTTCTCGCTGCGTTTGACGACCCGGTCCCGGCCCTTCAGGTCAGGGGCGGTGAGCTGCAGCTGGATGCTGACCTTGGTGGCTACGTTCATGTCTCCCACGGGCTTGGTGTCCATGATCTGGAGCAGAATGATGTGGGAGTCGGCCATGTCGCCGTAATAGATCAGATTGTCCTTCCGGCGCAGGGGATGACCTTTATACATCAGGGGGATCTTTTCGTTTGCCATAAAAACCTCCGTCATCGCATAGAATGGGGGAAAATGCCCTGTCGATTCCCAGGCGGACCGGGGGATGGACAGACGCTTCCCAATACAAATGTAACCAAATTGTAACACATCTGGCCAGCCTTGTCAAATTTCATTCTGTAAACAATGTTTGAACAAAGGGGAAGATCCGTCTGGGCACTTGACAGACAGGGGAGAATGAAGGATAATAAACATCTACCATCCCCGCTGTTTTGTGGGGCGGAGAGGAGGTGCCCGTCTTGGCTGGAGAGGGCAGAAAGCAGATTGCTGGGAACCGGAAAGCTTTCCATGATTATTTTGTGGAGGATAAATATGAGGCGGGCATCGAGTTGGCGGGGACAGAAGTCAAATCCATTCGGATGGGGAATGTCAACCTGAAGGATGCCTTTTGCACCATCAAGGATGGGCAAATGACTCTCAATGGGATGCATGTGAGCCCCTACGAAAAGGGCAATATTTTCAACCGGGAACCCCGCCGCCCCCGCCGCCTTCTGATGCACAAGCGGGAGATCCTGCGGCTTTTCGCAAAGATCAAGCAGGACGGTTATACATTGGTTCCTCTGAGCCTTTACTTCAAAGGCCCCCGGGTCAAGGTGGAGATCGGCCTATGTAAGGGCAAAAAGCTCTATGACAAACGAGAGGCTGCGGCCAAGAAGGATGCCAAACGGGAGATGGACCGGGCCCTGAAGCAGCGGCGCTGACCGGCAAACCTTACTATGACATAAAAGGAGAGCAGAACTATGGCACAGAATCCTATTGTTACCATTGAAATGGAGGACGGCGGTAAAATCGTCGCGGAACTGTACCCTGAAATGGCCCCCATCAGTGTAAATAATTTTATCAGCTTGGTGAAGAAAGGGTTTTATGACGGACTGATTTTCCACCGGGTGATTTCCGGCTTTATGATCCAGGGAGGCGATCCCCAGGGCGTGGGCATCGGCGGCCCCGGTTACTGCATCAAAGGGGAGTTTTCCGCCAACGGGGTGAAGAATCCTCTCAGCCATAAGCGGGGGGTCCTCTCCATGGCTCGGGCCCAGGCGATGGATTCTGCCGGGAGCCAGTTCTTCATTATGCACGCTGATGGCGAGTTCCTGGATGGGCAGTATGCCGCGTTCGGCATGGTGACCGAGGGCATGGACGTGGTGGACCGCATCGCGGCCACCAAAACCGGCCTGAACGACAAACCCAAGGCCGACCAGCGGATGAAAAAGGTTACGGTGGAAACCTTCGGTGTGGAGTACCCTGAGCCGGAAAAAATGTAAGTGACCAACGGTTTCGCAGCCAAACCGTTCCCGGGACGCCAAGGGCCAATATGTGGCTCTTGGTCTCCCGGTGAGGTGTCGGGGAAGAGACACCTCTGCCTGTGCTGAACCAATGGGCTTGTTCAAAGCTTCAATCTGGGGGCGTACTGGTTTCGACGGGGACATGGGTGCGGGAATAGCGGGCGGATGGGCCTGTCATCCGAAAAACGGGCAACTTATAAATTAAAGAACAACGACAACGAAGTTCTCGCCGCTGCTTGATCAGCGGCCGTCCAACCCGGAAGGACCACGAGCCGGACTTGGGCGTGATCTAAGTGGTGCACGTGACTGGAGTAAGCTTTGCCTCCAGCATGCACAATGAAGCTACCAACCCATGAAGCATGACGGCTTGCGTCATGGCACGGGAATGTAAATAACCGTCTGCGCCCGGAGAGGTTCCCGAGGAAGTGTTTTCGGACGGGGGTTCAACTCCCCCCGCCTCCACCAGATGGACATTATACGAACACCTGCTTTTTCAAAGGCGGCTTTGCCGTAAGGGTGTGGCTGTGATGTTGACAACAGATAAACGGAGCCTGTGGCACTGCCGCAGGCTCCGTTTATCTGTTTGTATGTAATATGCCACTATGTTTAAGTAACAGGCAAGAAATGCTTAGAAGAAAGGAATTATTTCATTGACTTGATCGCCTGTTTAATGTCATTCACAAAGAAAGCAAGAAGGTTTCCTTTTTTTGTACGCTTTAATCCTAGATCCTTTCTCATTTCATTCATAATATCTTCTAATACTAAAAGATTTTTTCGAGCCAACTCTGGGTTTGCGCTGTTTTCCCGGAACTGCACCCACTTCTTTACTACTTTTGAGGACCCCCATAAAGTAATCTGCTTTGAAAACACAGACAAGTCTGCCAGCATTTGTGCCTCTGTATAACTGTTTGTTTTTTTGAATTCTGCTGGATTTTATAAACCATGTCAACAAATTGGCCATACGGTTCTTCCCGTTTCTTTGCCAGATATTCTTGACGACTCCGTTTATAGTCGATGCGTTTTGCAATAATGGAACTAATTAGGACACCAACAATGGAAACACAACCGGTAATTAGTGCAACAATAATGACTGCATCAAGTTTGGAGGCAAGTGAGGCTAGCCACTCTGCCGCAACAGTTATTGAGGATTTTGTAGCTTGGAGAAACCAGCATATTATAGCTCCTAAAATCGCAGCCAAAAAAAGCAAGAGGAGTAGTCCAAGCAAGAAATTTAATTTGGGATGTCTCGCCGAAAACGGCATGCTTTTCTCTGTCGGCTTTTGTTTCATATTTCATTCTTACCATCCATTTTTTAATTTTCATTGAATTATAGCAAAAAAGAAGGAAAAAGGGAACCTGTTACGGTTTCTCTTTGAAGAATTGTTTTTAGAGGGGAAACCGCGCCGCTGGAGGAGGATTGCCGCTGTGAAAGGGGAGAAATTTGCCCGTTTTTTGAGAAAGAGGTTGGAAAGGTACTTGACATATCCCTCCCGATATGACAATATGACAATATAGTGACATGTCAGATGAAATTGGAAAGGAGAAAACTATGGGACAACAATCCATTGCAGGAAGCGAAAAGCTCGCAGAGGCGATCAGGCGCAGGCGGCAGGAACTTGGCCTGACGATTGAGGAGGCCGCACGAAAAGCGGATGTTGGCACGAAAACTTGGTGCCGCTATGAGGCGGGAGGGTCGGTCCGGCGTGATAAATATAAGGGGGTCTGTAAAGCACTCAGCTGGCAAGGCCCTCTTGAGGTGGTTTCCGACGAGGATGATGTGCCTGATTTTCAGGAATATCGGTGTCATGAGGCATGGTCGCCGTATATTCAGAAGAATTTTGGGGAGGTGGCGGCGATTTCCTTTGTCATAGGGAGCGACCTCCTGCTGGACGCCATACAGGAGGACTTGCACGCCTTGTCCTCCCTGCCGCGGGGAAGCCACATTGGGCAGACAGAGAGCTCTTGGCTGGATTTTTTGCTGCCACCGCAGTTTCTGATGCGGTATGATTACGAATTTTTATATTGCCTGCAGGCAACGCTGCTGCAGTTGCGGTCAAAGGCTCATTCTGGGAGGGAATTCTGGGCGCAAAGTGTGTTGGAAGAGCTGGTATTGTATCTGATTGTGGAAAAATCAGAAGAACTTGTGAGAAGTATGGCTTCCAAGCTGACAGATGCGGGCATAGAGTACAGCGACACATGGAACGATTGGATTTTTGACCTGTTTGGGGATATGGATCTGATTACGCAACTTTACTCTGATTTCTACTTAACAGGGGAAAACACATACCATTTTGCACATTGGACAGAGAAGAACTTCTATAAAAACAGATAAGAGTCAACCCTCGTTCGGGAGGGTGCTGCGGCCTGCGGGGGCGAAAACGAAGTCCTTCCAGAGGGAAACGATTCAGGGAGAGTCTGCTGGGGAGTTGGAGAGGAGGCGGTCCTTTTGGCGTTGTCTGATGAAGATCAGAGGGAGCGGGATTGGCTGGCGTTTTACTGCCTGGCGGAACAATACCGACGGGAACACGGGGATCTCTTGGTCCCCAATGACTATGTCTGCCAAGGAAAACGCCTTGGAGCCTGGATTGGCACCCAGCGTATGGAATACAAAAGCCGTACCAATCCGCGGTTTACCCAGGCGCGGGTGGATCTACTCAATGCCATTGGTATGGTCTGGGATGTCAGGCAGTTTCAGTGGAACAGAATGTACCAGGCATTGGAACGGTATCTGCAAAAGCATGGCACGGCGCGGGTCCCTCAGTCCTATGTCACAGAGGAGGGGGTCAAGCTGGGAATCTGGCTGAACAAGGTTCGCATGGAGTACAAACGGGGACGCTTGTCCCAGGCGCGACAGGCCCAGTTAGAGGCCCTGGGCGTGGTTTGGGAGCCAGAAGTTCTGCGCAGGGAGAGCTGGGAGCATTTTTTTGCGCTGCTGGAGGACTATGTTGTTTGTAACGGGACATTTCCGCCTGCCACGTACCAAACGGAGGCTGGCGTGAAGCTGGGGATTTGGCTGTCCAATCAGAAACAGGACAGAAAAAACGGAGCACTTGCACCTGACCGCCTTCAGAAGCTGGAGGCTCTGGGGGTGATATGGGATGTGCCGGAGCAGGCGTGGATGGACCGCTACCGACAGGCAGAGGCATATTTTCAGTGTCATGGGCACCTTTGCCCTTACCAGAGACGGAATGCGCCCTTGCCCGCGGGGCTTTCCCAGTGGCTGACTGCCCAGCGAAAAGCCAAGCAGGCCGGAAAGCTATCGCCGGAAAAGAGCCGTATGCTGGAGTCTGTTGGCATGATCTGGGACGTGTACCAATCCCTTTGGGAGACGGCCTACCAGCAGGCGGAAGCATACGTTCAGCGCCACGGGCATTTGCGGGTCTCCAAGGACAGTGGGCCGGACCAGTTTTTAGGGCGCTGGATCAGCACCCAGCGAAAAAACTACAAAAAGGGGGTCCTGAACGAGGAACGGACCCGAAAGCTGGAGACCCTTGGAATGGTGTGGGATGCCGGGGTAGATTCGGAAGAGCTGTGGGAACAGTGGTTTCGAAAAGCCTCTGCGTATTATGCGGCCCACGGGCATCTCAACCCCATGGAAGGAGAGCTGCGTACCTGGGTGCTGGCCCAGCGGGCTGCAAAGAAAGGAAAACGCGGCTGCTTGACAGAAGCGCAAATCCAACGGCTGGAAGGGATTGGTATGGTCTGGGAGCCGCTCACCGACCAGTGGCAGGAGATGTATCAGCATGCCAAGGCGTATTATCAGGTCCATCAGATGCTCAATGTTCCCTGCAATTATAGCACGGAGACGGGGGTGCGGCTGGGACACTGGATTGCCCGGCAGCGGCGGTGCTATAAAAACTTTCTGGCCGGGAAGGAGGGCCAGGGCATTGGCACCATAACGCCAGAGCGCATTGCTCAGCTCAACGAACTGGGTATGATCTGGGATGGAACCCAGGCCACGGCAAAGACCTCTTTTCGGGAAAAGGCGCTCCTTTTCTATCTGAAGAAACCGTTTCCTGATGTTGTGAAAGTTTCCCAATGGCAGGTGGTGGGAGTGGAGTTGGACCTCTATATTCCCTCCCTTCGAATCGCCATAGAATACGATGGATACCAATGGCATCACAACAAGCTGGCGCTGGATGAGCGAAAAGGGGAAATCTGCCGCCGCTTTGGCATTCGCCTGATCCGCATACGAGAGCCCGGCTTGCCTCAGGCCTCCCGGTGTGATCGAGTGATTGTGCTGGATGATTCGGGAGAGGCGGCTTTTGCGGAAGCCATCTGTACGTTGTTTCGCTGGCTGAACCTCCCTGATCCCGCGCCGGATATCGCCCGGGACCGCCAAACCATTCTGGAAACCTACCGGGATGTTACGGCCAGGGCTTGGGATCAGAGCTATCAGGCGGTTTATCGTTATCACCGTAGACACGGTACCCTCTCTATCCCCGCCGATTTGACCAGTCCCTCCGGGGTTAATTTGGCCGGCTGGCTCCATTCCCAGCGGGAGGCCTACCGCAGCAATGAGCTCACGGCCCTGCAAATTCAGAAGCTGGAGGCCCTTGGCATGCAGTGGGCCCCCTTTGAGGCGCGCTGGCAACGGATGTATCAGCTGGCAGCGGCCTATGCCCAGCGCCACGGGGACCTGCGGATTCCCCATGATTATGTCACAGAGGAGCATGTGCGTCTGGGGTCCTGGCTGGCCCATCAGCGTGAGCTGTACCGCAAGCAGGCGCTGACGCCCCAGCGTGTCAACCGATTGGAGCAGCTGGGGATCTGCTGGGCGCCCAACCAGTCCAGACGGCAGGAATATCTGCAGGCTGCCCAGGCCTATCATCAGGCGACGGGAGGACTGGATATCCCGGCGGATTGTACCACGGAGACGGGGCTGCGCCTTGGTGCTTGGCTGGCAAACCAGAGGAAACGGTATCGGGCGGGGACACTGAGCTCCCGGCGGATTCGCGAATTGGAGGCGATGGGGGTCCAGTGGGAGCCGCCGTCACCGGACCGATGGGAGGAGATGTTCTCCCTGGCCCGTGCCTATTATCAGGACCACGGACATCTTCGCATTGGGGTCAGTTATGTCACCGAGGACGGACGTGCATTGGGACGATGGATTGCCCAGCAGCGCCGGAAATTTCGCAGAGGTGCCGGGGAGGGGGTGCGCGCGGCACAGGAACACCAAAAACACAGGCTGGACGAGATCGGAATGGTATGGGACCCGTATTGGGAACGATGGTGGGAGAAATACCAGGTGGCAAAGACCTACTACCAGGCCCATGGCCATCTGAACCTCCCTGTGAACTATGTCACGGAGGAGGGAGTCAAATTGGGCATGTGGCTGTCCTCCCAGCGGCAGGCCATGCGGGGGAATCCCAATTTCCTCATGACACCGGAGCGGAAGGCGCTGTTGGATCAGATTGGAATGCATTGGACCCTCCGGCGGATGAATCCGAATGCCCGGCGGCGGCCATAATATCGGAACTTTTGCCCAGGAAAAAACCGGCGGTTAAGCTTGACCGCCGGTTTTTTCTATGGATGCATCTGGCCTTCCCTTGCAAGTGCCAGAGAATGTGCCTGGACAAAAGTGTTTCAAAATGATAATATTGTGAAAAATTTTGAGAAAGTGCACTGGGAGGGAGCCTGTAAAGAGTGAAGGGGAAAAACTGGCGGGGCGAAAGCCCCGCTTTTTGACGCAAAAAACAGGCATACTATTTCCTAAGTCAGAAAAATGAAAAAGAGCACCTTGCGAAGGAGGATTTTCTATGAAAAGGCGTGTCATGAGGCAAGAGGATGTTGCGGAATTCTGCCGGTATTTGCAGGGGGAGGAACGGAGCCAGGGGACCATCGAAACATACCGCCGGGAGATCAGGGCGTTTGCGGCCACGCTGCCGGAGAATCGCGTGGTTACCAAGGAGGTGGTGGTGGCCTGGAAAGAGACCCTGGCAAAGCGGTACGCGGTGAGCACGGTCAACGGGAAACTGGCGGCACTCAACGGCCTATTTTCCTTCCTGGGATGGCGGGAGTGCCGGGTGAAGCCTCTGCGGCGGCAGCGGGAATTGTTCCGGGATAAGGGACGGGAACTGGACAAGGGGGAGTATCTCCGCCTGCTCGCTGCGGCCAAGAGGAGGGAGAACTGGCGGCTGTACTATCTCATGGAGACTCTGGCCTCTACGGGGATGCGGGTGTCGGAGCTGCGTTTCGTCACAGTGCAGGCGCTGGCTGCCGGCCGGGTGCGGGTGGACTGTAAGGGGAAACACCGCACGATCTTTTTGACAGCCAAGCTGTGCAGGGCTTTAGGGAATTACTGCCGGCGGCAGAAGAGAACGTCGGGGCCGGTCTTTGTCACCCGGACCGGGCGGCCTGTGGACCGTTCCAACATCTGGCGGGAGATGCGGGCCCTCAGCACCCAGGCGGGGGTGGGGGAGAGAAAGGTGTTTCCCCACAACTTCCGGCATTTGTTTGCCCGGGCGTTTTACAGCCTGGAGAAGGATATGGCAAAGCTGGCGGACCTTTTGGGACACGCCAGCGTAGAGACGACTCGAATCTATATTATGGAGAGCGGTGCGGAGCATAAACGCCAAGTAGAACGGCTGGGATTGATCATTTAACAACAAAATTCTGATTTTGTGGTAGCATTTGAAAAACTCTTCCCGAAAAAGCGTGTTCTGTCTGGAGAGAAAACTATATTTTTACATATTTTAGCATAAAAACATGTCTTAAATCAAGAGAAAAAACAAACGAAGACATGAGAAGGAGCTGGAGAACCTGAAAAAATTTCTCCAGCCCGTTCTCATGTCTTTTTTCTGTGTTTCGCTGCCAAGTGCTGGGAGATGAGCCCCTGATAGAGGGAGAGGTCTCCTCCACACTACAACAGAATCAGAATTTTGTGGTAGTGCGTCTGTGGGGAAGCGCCCACAAAGGGGGTGGAGGATGCGAGAGAGCTTGTATGACTACTGCACACGAACCCGCCGGCAAGCACTGCTGGAAGAGTGGGATGTGGAAGGCAACGGGGCACTGACGCCGTTGGCCCTTTCCCATGGCAGCCGCCAGAAGGTTTGGTGGCGCTGCGGGGCGGGGCACCGGTGGCAGGCGGCGGTCTACACCCGGACGGGAGCGGAGAGCGGCTGCCCGTACTGCGCGGGGAAGCGGCCCTGGCCGGGATTTAATGACCTGGCCTCCCAGGAGCCGGCGCTGGCCGCCCAGTGGCACCCGGAGAGGAACGGCCCGCTCACCCCGGACCAGGTGGTCTGTGGGAGCACCCGGCGGGTGTGGTGGCAGTGCGGCAGTGGGCACGTCTGGGCCGCGTCGGTGAAGTCCCGGGCGGCGGGCGCCGGCTGCCCCTATTGTACCGGCCGGCGGATCAGTCCCGGGGAAAATGATTTGGCCACCCTGTATCCCGCTCTGGCCCGGCAATGGCACCCCACCAAAAATGGGGGGCTGACCCCGGCGGCGGTGGCCCCCGGCAGCCGGCGGCGGGTGTGGTGGCAGTGTCCCCAAGGGCACACATGGCAGGCGGCGGTGTTCTCCCGGAGCCAGGGCGCCGATTGCCCGGTGTGCACGGGCAGGACGGTGCTGCCGGGGGAAAACGACCTGGCCACAGTGTTTCCCCAGCTGGCCCGGCAATGGGACCAGGAGAGGAACGGGGCCTTGACCCCCCAGCAGGTTTCACCGTACAGCAACCGCGCCGTCTGGTGGCGGTGCGGCTTGGGGCACAGCTGGCACGCGGCCATCAGCACCCGGGCCTGGGGGAGCGACTGCCCCTACTGCGCCGGGCGGAAGGTCCTGGCGGGGTTCAACGACCTGGCGACCCGGTACCCCGAGCTGGCCCAGACGTGGGACCCTGTCCTGAACGGAGCCTTGACCCCGGCCATGGTCACCCCGGGAAGCCACAAGAAGGTGTGGTGGCGGTGCTCGGAGAATCACGTGTGGAAAGCCGTGGTCTACTCCCGCACCAGCGACAAACGCTGCGGCTGTCCGGTGTGTGCCGGGAAGGTCAGCCAGAAGAATCTGGGGCGGTACCAGGTTCCCCTTGTTCCGGGCGGGGTGGAGAAAACGCCGGAGTAGATCCACAGCGGGCTTCCCAGGGGTGGGAGCCGAAGCAATGCAACCAGAGGAGGAGACAAAAAATATGAAGAAACGATTATTGGCCATGCTGATGGTCTTGTCCATGGCCCTCTCCATTCTGCCTATGAGCGCGATGGCGGCGCCGGACGGTGATGAAGAAGCAGGTAAGAAGCAAGCGGAAGCTCAGATTTCGGGAGGAACCTCTGCTGAGTATTATACTTATGATGGGGAAAGTTGGAGTGAGAAAGGAGAAACGAGTCCAGAAGTAAAAAACAACGAGGAGAATCCTAAAGTTACGGTCTCGAAACAGATTCGCCCCACTGGAACGGAGAATCAATTTGATATCGCACTCAAAGTAGAGGCGAAAGAGGCAATTGAAACCAGCACAAAGTCGCCGGATGCGGCGGTTGTGTTGGTAATTGATGTTTCTCCGTCAATGGATTACTGTGCGACATGCGGAAAGACTATGGGAAGATACCATGATAGGAACTGTAAAGGAGAAACCTCAAGATTGGACGAGGCAAAGAGCGCCGCAAAGGAATTTTTAGATACTTACGCTGCATCTGGAATGGAGCGTGGTGTTTCTGCGGCAAAGCGAATGGTTTCTATTGTTGCTTATCATGGAGAGGCTGTTACAAAACTCACGTGGGGAGATGTTAGTACGGCCCAGCAGTTGGACAAGGCGAAGATGGTAATAGATTCCATTGAAAATGGTATTTATTTTCGGAGTTCAACTAATATTGATGATGGGTTAAAAAGAGCAGAAACAAACTTAAAAAGTAATACAATTAATGAAATTGATAACAAATTTTTAGTATTGTTAACTGACGGTGAGCCAAATGAGACTACGTATGATAAATTAAGCGAGGATGAGGGGTATGTATTGCCTGAAGGGTATGATATGTCAGAATATAGAGACACTGAATATCAAAGACCTGCCAAAAGGGCAATGTATATCCGTAATCAATTAGACACAACATTTTATTCCATTTCTTTTGCTGCGGGAGATAAGGTATCAGAGTGGATGAATAGCTTCTCCAACAAGTGCGTCACGGCAGACAATGCAGAAGAGCTTGAGCTTGCCTTTGAGGATGTTATTTTTCGATTGCTCCTTTCTGTAGATGCATGGAAAGTGACAGACCCGATGGGAGAGTATATTCAGTACCAAGGAGTAGAAAATAGCGGACAACATTATACCGGGGCGATAAAAGAAAAGGATGGGACTTTAACTTGGGATCTCAGAGCAGATTTGATGGGAGGCGCGACTACGATTGTAGACAAGAATGGAACTCCTATTGCTAAAGATCAGTATCGGCCAGGGATGGAGTGTACCATTACTTATAATTTAACGTACCGAGTTTCCTTAGATGTAATGGGGATGGTGGAGGATGAGGCTGTATTTACGGACAATGCAAGTGCCTATATCCTCACAAATGGTCCGACGAAATTGGATTACTATTTAACACAAGGAGAGCAAGGAGAAGACCCAATTTACGTAGATGATGAAGGGAAGCCAATTGCGTCTGGTGAGAATCCTCTGCTGACGATGTATTTCAAAGTGCCCAAAGTGAGAGGGCATGTTGGTACATTGGAATTTACAAAGGTGAATGCTGGAAAACAACCACTAAGTGGAGCAGAGTTTACGCTGAAAGCTGACGACGGGGATTGGCAAAAGGAAGATGGATCAGATAATGATGGCAAAATCTCCTTTACAGATATCCCGTCCGGCCATGTTTATACCTTGAAGGAAACCAACGTACCGGAGGGGTACGTAGCAGTAGAGCCGATTGACGTTACAGTGTCGTACGGCGAGGTGACTGCGAAGGAGATTACTGACGGCACGTTGATTGACCCGGTGGCAACGGGGAGTTTGGCCATTTCCAAAACGGTCACGATAGAGAGTGGACTGGAGCCGGATAGCGATCAAGAATTTACCTTTATGGTTGATTTTAACGGAGAGGATGTTCTTAAAGGTAAGTTCCCCTGCACTGTATCGGGATCGAAAATTACTGGCAACGTTACCGACGGTGCAACGATAACACTAAAGGCGGGAGAAACTGCCACCATTACGGGACTTCCTGTGGGAACGACCTATACCGTGACAGAGACAAACATCCCGGCGGGGTTTGTGCCAGAGAACAATTCCTTACAAGGAAGTATTTCTAAGGAAGAGAGCAAGGCTGTATTCACTAATACGTATACCGTTACTCCCGCAACCCTTTTAGGAGAAAACTGTCTGACGGTAAAAAAGGAAATCAAAGCAGGGGATGAACTCTATACCTGGGGAGAGGACGATTCCTTTACCTTTAGCATCTCTGCAGATACGGGAGTGCCGATGCCTGACAAGGAAATTGTAACCATCAGCAATAGTACTGAAGGTCATACTGCCTCCTTCGGGAATATTACTTATGAAAAACCGGGTACCTATGAGTATAACATTCGAGAGAACCCTTCGAATATTCCGGGTATGAGCAGTGACACGAAGGTTTACATCGTAACGGTTAATGTAGAGGTTCAGGATGGCAAGCTTGTGCCGAAAGTGACGTATCAGGTACAGCAAGGGGATAAGAGTAGCAACTATACTGAATACGATACAAATAAACTCTTATTTACCAATCTGTATGATACAAGCAAACAGACAGTTCGTATTTCCGGGAACAAAGAGCTGAAAGGGGAACCCCTTGACGCGGGAGACTTCCAGTTCCAACTGACCGGGGTACAGAAAGACGATGGAGAGGTCATTCGAGATCAGAGTGGGGTTGGAGACATTCCTCTGCCTGGAGATTTGGAAATCGGAGGGACGGTGACCAACGGTTCTATAGAGAGTGACCCGAGCAATATTTTCTTCGGCACCATTACCTATGATGTGAAGGATGAAGGAACCTACAAGTATTACTTCCGGGAAGTTGTCCCAGCAGACAAAGAACCCGGCATGGTCTATGACGAGGAAGAAAAGGTTGTCACAGTCACGGTGACCTATGATGACGATGTTCTAAATGCGACTGTGTCTATGAATACGGATGATGGGACAACAGATGGAAAGAATGCATCCCTGACCTTCCGCAACGTCAAGAAGGAAGCTACCTTGGGTGGAGACGGAAGCACGGCGCTCACCGTGAACAAGACCCTCACCGGGCGCGGCTGGCTGCCGACGGATACATTCTCTTTTACACTTGCGGCAAACGATGATACGACAAAGCAAGCTATTAAAGATGGTGATGTTGTTTTGAATGGGGTGCAGATTGTCAATGGTGTTATGACCACGACAATCTCGGGAGGCCCCACTCTGACAGGCAGCAACAGTATCATGAATGCAAAGACAAGTGCGTTTGAGGGTATTACGTTCTATGAGGAAGGAAACTACAAATTCCTTGTCCAAGAGACAGCTGGGGAAATCAAAGATGTTACTTACTCTCTGGCAAAGTACACGGTGACGGTGCAGGTGGATGAGAACGAGGATGGAACCTTAGCTGATCCGGTAGTTACCGTGACACAGACAACCAATGACAAGGGAGAATCAGTATCCGATGGCGGCGCGACAACGCCCCAATTCACCAACACCGTTGCGGAAAAAGGAAACACCAAGTCGGTCACAACGGGCGAAGAGGGTGCAGGTAACTATGACCCCGACGGCAAAGTGGCCGGCGTGGGCGACATCCTGACCTATACCATCCAGTGGGTCAACGACGCGGTGGATGAGAATGGAAACGCGACAGCGGCTACGGTGACCGTGACGGATACCATTCCCGAGGGAACCGAGTATGTGAACAATAGTGCGCAAAACGCGACCTATGACGGCGATACCAAGACCCTGACCTGGACAATCAAAAATGCTGATCCCAACGCCACCGGCACAGTTTCCTTCCGGGTGAAGGTGACAGAAGCGGCAGTGAAGAACGACGAAGACAACACGATTGAGAATCAGGCAACGGTCGAGGTAGGGGACAATGAGTCCAAACAAACCACGAAGACAGAGACCTACGTCCCCGAAAAGTCTGTCACAAAGTATCAGCCGAAGGACGGAGATGCCACGGAAGTGCCGCAAACCGGCCTCAAAGTGGGCGACCAGCTGACCTACACCATCTCCTACAAGAACACCGAGGACACAGAGGCAACGGTGACCATCACGGACAAGGTTCCCACGGGAACAGAATTTGTATCGGCGGACAATGACGGTGCATTAAACAAAGAATCGGGTATAGTGACCTGGACGCTGAACAAGGTGCAACCAGGCGACACCGGTGAGGTCACCATGACCGTTAAAGTAGTCTCCGGCGCGGAAGCCACTGTGGAAAACACCGCTTCGGTCCAGATTGGCCAGGACGGCCCGACGGTGAGCACCAACACGGAATCCACCGAAATTGACGAGAGCGAGCGGACCGTCACCATCACCCCCGCGGACATCATTGTGTACACCGGCGGCACTGGGTACGAGAGTGTGGTTGGCAACCAATCTGGAGCAGCCCGGGCGGGAGAGGATGAGGAAACGGGTGGGCAGAGCAACGGCCTGCCTGAGCCCGGCTACTATATCACGCTGCCCGATTGGCTCAACGACCAACTGAATATCAAAGAGGATCCCACCGAGGAGGGAGCAACCGATCTGTCTAAGATTTTAACCTTCACGTATGCGGATGACGAGGAGCAGACGCGAGAGTGGTCCCTTGCTCTGTACTACGATGGCGAGGACGGCACCAGCTACGAGGAAACGAGGGTTGAAGGCGTAACACGGAACCGTTACGTTTACCGTATGAACCCGGCGGTAGTTGACGGGGAGAAAATCCCGGTCAGAGTACAGTTTGTCCCCAAGAACGATCCAGATAGCATTCCCACACTCAGCGATGACTTCACGCTGGACCTGGGGACGCTGTATCAGCAGTATAGCATGACCATCTATCCCGGCCTGCTGGAGCAGGATTTGGTGGAAGCAAAAGTTAAGTTAAACGGTGAGGATGATACGGAAACCTTACCCGTTAAGGTGGGCAATGGGACCCTCACAGTCCGCGGCACCACCAATGGGGAGGTGACAACGAAGGTTGCCACCACAACCGATGACGTGACGAAAAACACAAAAACCATTGATGAGACAACGGGTTGTACCATCACAGCGGTTGCGGATGCGGACACCCAGTACGTGATCAACGACTCCCATGTCACAGTGGAGGCAGAGAATGTTCACCTGCTGGCGGATGAGCTGTCCCAGGGGGATACCGCAGAAGGCGATGCGGCCAATGAAAGCCAGCAGATTCTAAAGGACTATCTGGTGAAGAATGACCAGGCGGAGACCGACGACCACTACATCTATCAGTATTTGGACCTGGTGGATGAGACCAACGGCCGGGCCTGGGTCACCGCGGATCGGCCGGTGGATGTCTACTGGAAACTGCCCAAGGGCTCTGACAGCAACGATGACTTTAAGCTTGTCCATTTCACCGGGCTGGACCGGCAGTATGACGGTGATACAGCAGACCTGATTGGCCAGGAGGGGTACGAAGTAGAGGCGTACACTACCTCCAATGGCGGGCTGGAGATCGTCACCCTGGACGGGGAACAGTATCTGAAGTTTGCGACGAAGGAGTTCTCTCCCTTTGTGCTGGTTTGGGACGAGGTTTCCAACAGCAGCGGCGGCGGTGGAGGCGGCGGCAACAAGCCCAGCTTGAACACCGAGGACCACTACGGCTACATCGTGGGCTATCCCGTGGACTATGAGACGGGTGAGCCCACCGACGACCAGGCCAGAAAGCCCGTGAAGCCCCAGGGGAAGATCACCCGGGCCGAGGTGGCCACCATCTTCTTCCGGATGCTCACCGACGAGAGCCGGAACGCGTACTGGAGCCAGAGCAACAGCTTCACCGACGTGGCGGAGGACGCCTGGTACAACAACGCCATCTCCACCATGGCCAACGCGGGCATCCTGGACGGCTATGAGGACGGCAGCTTCCACCCCAACGGGTACATCACCCGGGCGGAGTTTGCCACCATCGCGGTGCGGTTCTTCGACCTGAGCTACCAGGGCGAGGACCTCTTCCCGGACATTGACGGCCACTGGGCCCAGGACTACATCAACCAGGCCGCGGACGCGGGGATCATCGAGGGCTATCCCGACGGGACCTTCGGCCCCCAGAAGCAGATCACCCGGGCCGAGGCGGTGACCATGGTCAACCGCACCCTGGACCGGCACCCCGACCCGGACCACTTCCTGGAGGATATGCTGGTCTGGCCGGACAACCTGGACACCGAGGCATGGTACTATGCTGACATCCAGGAGGCCACCAACTCCCACGAGTACCAGATGAAGAAGGACGCCCAGGGCAACGAGTATGAGGTGTGGACCAAGATCCTGCCCATTCGGGACTGGGAGGCCTTGGAAAAGGAGTGGTCGGACGCCAACTCCTCCGAGAATCCCGGCGACGTGGCGGGCTGACCGCCGCGTCCCTTCCCGGGCAACACAGCCAAAAGGAACAGACGAGAACCCTCGTCTGTTCCTTTTTTTGTGGGCATGATCCCGTGCCCCTGCCGCATAGGGTAAGGGGAAGGAGGGATGCGGGATGCCACAGACAGAATGCCCGGCGCAGGAAGAGGCCTGGCGCAGCACCACGGAACGAACCCCCGGGGCCTTTCGGCGGCTGATGTCGCAGTGTGGGAGCGGCGTGGAGAACTGTCTGCTTCCAGACAGCGTGGCGGGGTTTGTGGAAGGGGAGCATTGCAGCGTACTGCTCAAAGCCCTGGGCGACGGGCATCTTCGGCCCATCGGCAGTATGGTGGATGCCAGCGTGCGGGACCGAAACAAGCCGGGCGCGTGCTACGTGTATTTCCGGGTGATGAAACGGGGAGAGACGCCCATTCGCATGGCCTTTGGCAGCGTGGGCTCCTCCCGGATGGAGTACAAGGCGCGGATGCTGTTCCGGCCCAGGATATGGACCGCCAGCAGGGGCGGGTATGTCAGTGACCGGGATGGCATGGGAAACATCAACGGGACCCCCTTCTCCCAGACAAAGCAGCGGCAGACGCTGGAGACCCTTCTGGCCATGGACCGGACAGGGCGGGGCAATGCGGAGGTCGGCATCTATGGCCCGGTCTCCATGGAGGACCTTGACAGCGCCTGGTGTGTGTTTCCCTATTCCCTGGACAGAATCCAGCGGCGGATCCAAGCGGGGCAGAGGGCGGGGGACCAGATGGTCCGTCGTCCCCAGCCGGCGCTGGTGCGCCCAAAGGGGCGCCCCGCCAACCTGGGACGGCCTGGGGCGGCGGCGTATCTGGCCCGCCCAAAGCCCCGGGTGGAGGGCATGTCTGCCCAGGCAAAGCTGGAGGAGGCGGTCAGGTGGTACCAGAGTTTGTCGGCCCACCTCCCCCATGTGCAGGACAGGGGCGTGGTCTCAGGGGGCGGGCAGGCACACTGGATTCAATTTTCCCGATAGGAGGCAGAACCATGGAACAATGGGAAGCAATGATGGGTGGCAAGACGTTTATCACCGACCTGGGTGAGGAGCGGCACGCTGAGATCAACGGCGTGGACACCGTGGTGGGCCGGTACGCGGTGTGGTCGCCCATCCGAAACGCCAGCCGCCACCAGATTGTGGAGGTGGGCTGCGATTTGCAGGCCCTGGTGGAGAAATACCAGATTCCCGACAGCCGGGTGTGTGTCCTGGCGTAAAAAGGAGGCAGAGCGATGCAGGTTGAGTTCGGCCGCCTGGTCACGGCCCTGGGGCAGGCGGTCTCGGAAGCACAACGGGCGGTGGCGGCCCACGCGATTGGAAACTATCTGGCCTACTTCCGGCGCGGGCCCGCCGACCAGGACGGGGGCGCGGGCTATGCACCCAACACGACCTCGATCCTGTTCCCCCCATCCACCGGCGGAGAGGAGGGGGCACGGGTTGCGGTGCCCTTGGTGACCCTGGCCCACCACAACGCCGTGGGTCTGGACAGCGTCCGCATTAAGCTGTGTGCGGCGGCCGCGGTGGACGAGGAGGAGAAACTGCTGCTGGATTTCTCCCCGCCGGGGAGAGCCAGCGGAGAACCCCCGCTGCTGACGGAAATGGAGCTGTGTTTTCGCTGTGATGACCCGCCGGAAGGAACCGCGCGGGTCACCACCGAGATGAACAAATCATTATAAGAAAAGGAGATATTGACCATGGCAGAAGAGTTTGGGAGAAGTTTTGCCACGCTCCCTATGGGGCAGCTGATCTGCGGGCCGATCATCGCGGTGGCCCAGGGACAGTCTGAGCTGTGCAGGGTGTATTTGGACTACTTATTTGAACTGGCGTTTCGGGAGGGCGACCCGGAAAAGGGGATTAACAGCGTGAAATTTAAGCTGCCCCGCCAGATCGTGACCCCTGAGGGCGACACCAAGACAGTGGAGCTGGAGGTGGAGGCCCCGCTGCTGTCCCTGGTGCCTGTGCCGGCGTTTACCATGGACGAAGCCACGGTGCAGTTTACCATGGAGGTCAAAGACATCAAAACCGACAAGAGCGGCAGCGCCTCCTCCCTGGACACAATGGCAAAATTCTCTGCTTGGGGGTTCAGCTCCAGCGTGACCGGGAAGGTGACCACGTCCCATGAGAATACCCGAACCACAGATCAGTCGGCCAAGTACGACATTTTTGCCCGGGCCTCTCAGCAGCCCCCGGCGGAGGGGATGGCAAAGCTCACGGCCCTCTTTGCGTCGGTGGTGGAACCCATTGAGGCGGAGGGCAGCGGCGGCTGAATTCCCAAACACAATAGGAACCTGCCCTGTTTCGGGGCAGGTTCCTATTGTGCTTTAGGGAGCGGAAAATGGGGCTGTCCATGCCGGGCAATGTTTGGTATACTATTCCTGTAATCCAGAGAAACAGGCCAACAGGCCGGAGAGAAGGTGGGTTCATGCTGCAGGAAACGCTGGCCTATGAGGTGCTCTCTGTGGTGGAGGAGATTCCGGCGGGGAAAGTGGCCACCTATGGGCAGATTGCCCGGCTCATCGGCCGGCCCAGGAACGCCCGCCTGGTGGGGCGGATTCTCCGGGGGGCCGAGCAGTATGGGAGCTATCCCTGTCACCGGGTGGTAAACCACGCAGGCCGCCTGGCCCCCGGCTGGCCGGAGCAGGCGGCCCTGCTCGCGGCGGAGGGGGTCTTCCTGAACCAGAGAGGTTGTGTGGATTTGGCCCGGGACCAGTGGGATTGCTGACAGAAGTACAGAGGAAAGGAGGGGCACCATGGCAAAGCGCGAGGTTCTTCGGCAGTATTTTGGGCACAGCAATTTTCGGCCGGGCCAGGAGGCCCTGATTGACGGCATCCTGGCGGGCCGGGACGCCCTGGGGATCATGCCCACCGGCGGCGGCAAGTCCCTGTGCTATCAGGTCCCGGCACTGCTGCTGCCGGGGCTGACCCTGGTGGTGTCCCCGCTGATCTCCCTGATGAAGGATCAGGTGGCGGCCCTCAACGGCGTGGGGATTCCCGCGGCTTTCCTGAACAGTGCCCTGGATGCCCAGGCATTCCAGGCGGTTTGCCGGGAGATTCGGCAAGGGATGCACAAACTGATTTACGTCGCCCCGGAGCGGCTGCTCCAGGAGGGGTTTCTGGCGCTGATGCAGGAGCAGAAGATTGCCCAGGTGGCGGTGGACGAGGCCCACTGCATCTCCCAGTGGGGCCAGGATTTCCGGCCCAGCTATCGGAAGATCACGGAGTTTGTGGCCCGGCTGCCCCGGCGGCCTGTGCTGTCGGCCTTTACCGCCACCGCCACGGCGGAGGTCCAGGCGGACATTCTGGCCCAGCTGGAGCTGCGGGACCCGGTGAAGGTGGTGACGGGCTTTGACCGGCCCAACCTCTATTTTGCGGTGCAGCAGCCCAAGCGGAAGCAGCCGGTCCTCACCGCCCTGGTGGAGGCGCGGCGGGACCGGAGCGGCATTGTCTACTGTGCCACCCGGTCTGGGGTGGAGAAGATCTGTGATCTGCTGTGCCAGCGGGGCATCCCCGCCACCCGTTACCACGCGGGGCTGTCAGAGGAGGAACGGCAGCGGAATCAGGACGATTTTCAGTTTGACCGCAAGACAGTGATGGTGGCCACCAACGCCTTTGGCATGGGCATCGACAAATCCAATGTGAGCTTTGTTATCCATTACAACATGCCCAAGAGTTTAGAGGCCTATTATCAGGAGGCCGGCCGGGCGGGCCGGGACGGGGAGGCGGCGGAGTGCATCCTCCTCTACGGGCCGGGGGATGTGGCCACTGCCCAGTTTTTCCTGCAGCAGGCGGGAGAGAACGAGGACCTCTCCCCAGAGGAACGGGCGGAGGTTCAGGCGCGGGACGCCCGGCGCCTGGAGGCCATGGTGAACTACTGCAAGACCACCCACTGCCTCCGAGGGCACCTTCTGGACTATTTTGGCCAGGCCCACGATCCCACCTGCGGCAACTGTGGAAACTGCCGGAGCCAATTTGTCCAGGTGGACATCACCCGGCAGGCGCAGATGATCCTCTCCTGCGTCAAGCGGGTCCAGGGAAAGCTGGGGTACTATGTGGGCGCGGACCTGCTGAGCAAAGTGCTCCGGGGGAGCCGGAGCCAGCGGGTGCTCACGCTGGGATTGGATGGGCTGACCACCTATGGCCTGCTGCGGGACACCTCGGAGGCCTTGACCCGCCGCTATCTGGAGGCGCTGGAGGAGGTGGGGTATCTGGTTACAGAGCCTGTTCACAAGACCCTCCGGCCCACCCCCCAGGCGGGGGAGGTCCTTTTCCGGGGGAGCAAGGTATTCTTAACTCAGCGGGCGGCGCCGGCGGTGTTCCGTCCCAGGGAAGAGGGACTGGAGCGGTCGGGACAGCAGCCGGAGGACCAGGAACTGATGGCGGCGCTGAAGGCCACCCGGCTCCAGCTGGCCCGGCAGGAGGAGGTCCCTTTGTACGTGATTTTTTCCAATGCCACGTTGGCGGACATGGCCCGCCGCCGGCCGCAGACCATGGAGGAATTCCTGTCAGTGTCCGGTGTGGGCGAGGTCAAGGCCCGGAAGTATGGCGCGGCCTTTCTGGCGGTTTTGGCCCGGGCGGAGAAGGAGGAGGTATGACAGCATGACATGGACGCTGCGTCCCTGGCGGATGTCTGACGCCGGGGCCCTGGCCGCGTTGCTCCAGGATGGACGGGTGCGGCGCATGCTCCGGGATGGTTTGCCCTATCCCTATACGGAGGCGGATGCCCGGGCCTTTCTGGCGGAGACGCTGGCATCGGACCCGGAAGAGGTGTTTGCCTTTGCCATTGCCCAGGAGGATATTCCCGTGGGCAGTTTGGGCATGTTCCGGCAGGGAAATATCCACCGCCGCACGGCGGAACTGGGGTATTATCTGGGGCCGGACCACTGGGGCCAGGGAATCGGCACCTGGGCGGTGCGGGAGGCGGTTCAATGGGCCTTTGCCCGGACAGATCTGCTGCGAATCTTTGCGGAACCCTTCGCAGAGAACCACGCCTCCTGCCGGGTGCTGGAGAAAGCGGGATTCCAGCTGGAGGGGGTCTTGCGGCAGAACGCAGTCAAGGACGGACGGGTGCTGGATATGAAGATGTACGCCCGGTGCCGGGGAGAAAATGACCCGCAGCCTGTGTTGTAGAGAACACAGGCTGCGGGTTTCTCAATAGCAGGAGAGGGTGAGGTATAGGGTGGGGAAGGGATGCCCCTGGGGATCAGCGGGGGTGCGGTGGTGGACCCGGTAGCTGCGCCGCAGGAAAAAGCCCAGTGCCCGGGTGTTGGCCTCCCAGACAGTGATCTGGGCGAGGTAGTGCTTGGCCATGGCATGCTGAAACAGGCGGCTTCCCAGCCCCTTGCCCTGCTGGTTAGGGGGAAGAAAAAACAGCTCCAGGCTATGGCCGCTGACGCCCAGAACGCCCACCGGGGCGCCGGTGTCATCCAAGGCCACCGTCAAATGGGCCACGGTGCGGAGGACCTGGACCACCCCGGCGGCCAGGTCCTGTACGGTGTGGCGGGGGAGGGCACTGTGGTCAGCCTGGACAGTGGCGGTCCAGAGGGCCTCCAACCGGGCGATCCACGCGGGGGAGCGGTCCTGAAAGGAGAGTTCAAGCCACTGCATCGGAGCACCTTCTTTCTACCGGAATGGAGGAGAGCGGCTCCACCTGAATTTTTGGTGGGGAGACGTACTGGGTATAGGAGTGGTAGGAGAGCAGGCAAAGAATCCCCCATAGAAGGACGAAGGCCAACAGGATGCCCACCACCACCTGCCAAATCCGCCTGGCCCGGCGGTTCTTTTGGGCCAGTTGCTCGTTGATCCGGGCCAGTTGTTCGGCCACCTGATCCGTGGAGGACTCCGGCGGCAGGGGGGCGCCCAGCAGCTGGCTGACGGGGACCTCCAATACCTCGGACAGGCGGACCAGCAGGGCGGCGTCCGGGACGGACAGGCCCTTCTCCCACTTGGAAATGGTCTGCCGGACCACATGCAGACGGACGGCCAGATCTTCCTGGGTCAGGCCCTTGGCCTTCCGGTAGGTTTTGAGATTTTCTTGGAACATAGACAGAAGCCTCCTTGTATTTCTTCTCTCAGCATAGTGAATTTGCCCCGTTGCGGCAAGCAACGGAAAGAAACAAAGGGGGAAACGGGTTAACGGACAGGCGGCGGAGCCTCCTGGGCCCATGTGCCGGAGAGGGCAAAACCGTGGTGCAGGGGACCGGAACCCTGTCCCAGGTCCAGCATGGCGGCCAGGGCCTGGGAGACGTAGTCCTTGGCCCGCTGTACTGCTTGGGGCAGGGAAAACCCTTTGGCCAGGTTGGCCGCGATGGCGCTGGAGAGGGTACAGCCGGTGCCGTGGGTGTTGGAGTTGGCGATCCGGCGGCCCCGAAACCACTGGAGGGTGCCGTCGGCGTAGAGCAGGTCATTGGCGTCGTTGACACTGTGCCCGCCTTTGCACAGCACGGCGCAGTGATAGGTCTGGCTGATCCGCCGGGCGGCAGTTACCATGTCGGCTTCTGTCTGAATGGAGCACCCGGACAGAACCTCCGCCTCAGGCAGGTTGGGGGTGAGAAGGTCTGCCAGGGGGAGCAAGGTCTGGGTCAAGGTTTCCACCGCGTCCTCATCCAGGAGACGGGCCCCACTGGTGGCGACCATCACAGGGTCCACTACGATGTTGGCCGCCTGATAGGTCCGAAGGCAGCGGGCGATGGTCTGGATGAGAGGGGCGGAGGAGACCATACCGATCTTCACCGCGTCCGGGGGAATGTCGGTGAACACCGCGTCAATTTGCTGCTGTAAAAAATGGGGGGTGACATCCAGAATGGCCGACACCCCGGTGGTGTTTTGGGCGGTCAGGGCGGTGATGGCGCTCATGGCGTAGACCCCGTTCATGGTCATGGTTTTCAGATCTGCCTGAATGCCGGCGCCGCCGCTGGAATCACTGCCGGCGATCGACAATGCTGTTTTCATGGGGGGTGTCTCCTTTGCTGCGTTGGTACAGAGATCAAAACCCGGCGGCACAGAGGCCGCAGGCTGTGAGGGAGGGACTAAGGAATGGGATGGGGGAACAAAACTTGCCGGGCCTGGCGGGCCAGGGCCTGGGCGGCGGCCTGGATATCCTCTGCCCCAAAGAGGCTGGAGACCACGGCAATGCCCGCCGCGCCGGACCCCTTTAACTGGGCCAGGTTGCTTGGGCCGATGCCGCCGATGGCCACTGCGGGGATGGAGACCGAGGCGCAGATGCCCCCCAGCTCCTCTGGCGTAAGGCGCTGGGCGCCGGGCTTGGTGGGGGAGGGGAAGACGGCCCCCACCCCCAGGTAGTTGGCCCCGGCGGCTTGGGCGGCCTGGGCCTGCTGGACGGTTTTGGCCGTGGCCCCGATGATAAAGTCCGGGCCCGCCCGCCGGCGGATATGCGCCACAGGCAGGTCCTCACTGCCCACGTGGACGCCGTCTGCCCCGCAGGCCAGGGCCAGGTCCACCTGGTCGTTGAGGATCAGGGGGACGTGATACCGGTGGCACAGGGCCTTGACTTCCAGGGCCTCTGCCAGGAAGGCGGCTGGGTCCAGGTCTTTTTCCCGGAGCTGGACCAGGGTGACACCGCCCTGGAGGGCGGCCTCCAGCTGTTCCAACAGGGTTTGCCGCCCGGTCCAGGCCCGGTCGGTGACAGCGTAAAGGAGAAGCTGATCAGGGTGAAATGGCATGGGAAAAGCTCCTTTCCAACGTGTGCAGGTAGGATGCGGGGTCGGGACAGGTCATGAAGCTGCTCCGAAAGCAGGCGCCTCGGGCCCCGGCCCGGCGCACCCCGGGGAGGGTTTCCGCCGTGATGCCGCCAATGGCGTAAACAGGCAGGGGGACAGCGGCGCAGACCTGGGCCAGGAAATCCAATCCCCGCCCGGGCAGGCCCGGCTTGCAGCTGGTGTCAAAAATATGTCCGGCCAGAAGATAGGTGGCCCCCAGTGCCTGGGCCTCCAAGGCCTCCGCCACGGAATGGCAGGAGGTACCCAGGGAGGAGAAGGCAGCGCGTTCCTCCTTGGGCATGGCGCGCAGAAGGGGCAGGGGAAGGTGAAGGGCCGTGGCCCCCAGGGCCCGGGCGGCGGAGGGGAAGGTGTGGAGGATGCAGGGGACCTGATGTTGCCGGCAGAGGGAGAGAACCTGGGCAGCCAGAGCCCGATAGGCGGATTCACACAGATCCTTTTCCCGCAGGATCACCCCGGCAGGACCTGCCGCGGCGATGCGGGAAATCTGTGACAGAAAGTGTTCAGGACATAAGGTGCGGTCGGTGACGCACAGAATGGATGGGGCTGTGTGGAGCATGGCAATTCCCTCCGGGAGAAAGGGGGCGTACTGCCGGCCACCGGCGGCGTTTGGCCGGGGCGGGGGACATCGCTGTGGGATGGGTCCCTGTACTTTGTTTTTTCATTATAGCTTGCCGCCGGAACAAATACAAGAGGGGGCGGAGACGCAAACCCTCGACACAGCGGGGCCTTTGTGGTAAGATACAAAAAACATGCGGAAAAAAACGGAAACAAAGGGGGACGTGAGATGCATATTCCCACTTGCCAGACCCAGGAACTGGAGATTTTGACCTTTGAGCAGGCCCTGGTCCCGACCCAATGGGATTTTGACCGGGAGAAGTGGTTGTATATTCCCGATCACTACGCGGAGTACCGGTACCTGCTGGGGACCCGGGGAGAGAATCCCCTGATCTGTATCGGGATCAACCCCTCCACCGCGGCGCCGGGGGACCTGGACAATACGCTGAAATCGGTGGAACGGATCGCGGCGGGCAACGGCTACGACAGCTTTTTGATGTTCAATGTCTATGCCCAGCGAGCCACCCGACCGGAGGACATGGATGCCCAATGCAACCAGGCCCTCCACCGGGAGAATATGACGGCGTTTCGGTATGTCCTCTCCCAGGTGGGGGCGGGTTTTACCCCTGCGGTTTGGGCGGCCTGGGGCACCATCATAGAAAAACGCCCCTATCTCCGGGACTGTGTCCGGGACATGGTCGCCATCGGGGAGGAATACGGCGCCCGGTGGCTTTGCGCGGGGAAGTGTTCCAAGAAGGGGCATCCTCACCACCCGCTGTACCTGCGGAAAGAGGAAAAGGTTCGGGATTTTCCCGTGACGGCGTATTTGGATCAGCTGTAAAATGACCGCCTCCTGGCAAAGGCCAGGGGGCGGTGACTTTCTTTTGGAGGAAGGTGCAAGAAGGATGGAAACGAACATACGCTTCCAGCTGTGCCGCTGAAGGAGAGGGAAGGAGAATTCATTGGAGCTCCTCCTCTGTCAGTGGACGCAGCAGACGGGCAGGGACCCCGGCCACCACGGTGTTGGGGGCGACGTCCTTGGTGACAACGGCGCCGGCGGCTACAATGGCACCGTCACCGATGGTGACCCCAGGGAGCACCGTGGCGTTGGAGCCGATCCAGACCCGATCACCGATGACGATGGGAGCTGGGTGGAGCCAGGCGCGCCGGGCGGGCGCGGGGTCGTGATTCAGGGTGGACAGCACCACGTTATGTCCGATGAGGACGCCGTTGCCGATGGTAATGCCCCCTTGGTCCTGGAACCGACAGCCGGCGTTGAGAAAGACCTCTTTCCCAAGGGAGAGGTTCTTCCCGCAGTCGGTGGTAAAAGGGGGGAACAAGGTGAAGCTTTCGTCCACCGGTTTGCCGATGAGCTGGGAGAACAGGGCGCGGATCTCCTCGGGAGGATGGTACCCAGTGTTCAGCATGCCGGTGATGGCCAGGGCCTCCTGGCTGAGCTGGTGCATGAACTGATGAACGGGAGAGCCTCCCTCCACGGGGAGACCCCGGTTGAGATGATCTAAAAACGCTGGTAAATCCATGGATAGGTTCCTTTCTGGTGGTTTGTCAGTAGGATAGCAGAGGGAAGAAAAAATAGCAAATACCCATAAAAAATAGTAAGATATGCTTGATAAGCATGGAAAAAGGTGATACGCTGACCCAGAACAGAGAGGAGGACAAGCCTGTGGAACTACGGGTTCTGCGCTATTTTTTGGCGGTGGCCCGCATGCAGAGCATTTCCGCTGCTGCGGAAGAGCTTCACATCACCCAGCCGACTTTGTCCCGGCAGCTGATGGAGTTGGAGGAGGAATTGGGGGCAAAGCTCTTTGACCGGGGGAGGAAGAACCGGCGGGTTGCCCTGACAGAGGCGGGCAAACGTCTGCACCGGCAGGCGGAGGAGATTGTGGCCCTGGCAGACAAGACGTTGCGTTCCTTTCAGGCGCCCCAGAAGGAGATCAGCGGAGAGATCGCCATCGGCGGCGGGGAGACAGACGCCATGCGTCTGGTTGCCCGGGCCGCCCGGGCCTTGACCCGGGAACACCCTAACATTCGCTATCACCTGTACAGCGGCAACGCCGAGGATGTCACGGAGCGGCTGGACAAGGGACTGCTGGACTTTGGCATTCTGATTGAACCGGTCAGCCTGGAGCGGTACGATTATATTCAGCTGCCCGCTGCGGATACCTGGGGGCTTCTGATGCGCCGGGACCATCCCCTGGCCCGGAAGCAGGTCATTTGCCCGGGGGACCTGCTGGGGGTTCCCCTGCTGGTGTCCCGCCAGCGGATGGTGGACAACACTTTCTCCGGGTGGCTGGGCCAGAGTGTCCGGTGCCTGAGGCAGGTGGGCACCTACAACCTTATCTATAATGCGGCACGTATGGTGGAAGAGGGCGTTGGCTGCGCCCTGGCCCTGGACAAGCTGGTGAACACCGCCGGGACAGAGCTTTGTTTCCGGCCGCTGACGCCGAAGCTGGAGAGCCGTCTCAATCTGGTTTGGAAAAAGGACCCGGTCTTTTCCCAGGCGGCAGCGGCCTTTTTGAAAAAATTTCAGGAAATGCGCCCAAGGGAATCGGCTGACAGGGGAGGAGGGGAGAGAACAGGGTCAAAGAAAGCTTGACAAAATTCCTTTTCTCATATACTCTATTTTATAGAGTAATCTTGAAAGGAGAGGTAAAAATGGAAAATAACCAGACCACCCGAACCATGGCCATGGAGGACCTGCATCTTATCCGTCAGGTGCTGGACCAGACGGCCACCTCGTTTCAGACCCTGGCGCCTGTCTTTTGGCGGATGGGGCTGGTGTGGCTGCTCTATGGGGTTCTGGCGTTTTTTGTAAACACCTCGGATTTTATAGGCTATTATTTTCCTCCTCTTGCGCTGCCCCTCAGCTTGTATGGGCTCCTCACCTGGGCCAAGGTGGCACTGGTGGTCTATCTGCTGGTGCAGTGTGTGCTGTGGCAGAGGAGAAAAGGGGGCTTTGCGGCTCTGAGCGGGCAGCTGCTGGGGATTTGGCAGCTGTTCTTGGTGCTGTACCTTCTGCTGTTTGGCGTGGTAGAGGCGGGGCTTCGTTTTGTACCCAACCTGGGCATGGAGATGGGTGTCTTTGACATCATGACGGTGTGCATGGCCTTCCAGTGGTTTCTGCCGGTAATTTTTCCGGGGGTGCCCCTGATAATCACAGGAATCCTGCTGCGGGAGAGGGGACTGTGGTGGTTGGGCGTGGGGATGGCGGTCTTGGGAGGAATTCTCTCCTTGGGCGGGATTCTGCTGACGGGCTATCCCCAGCCGGCGTCGCGGCAGGTGCTGCTTTCCATAGGGGCGCTGGGGCTGCTGCAGTATTTCTTCCAGCCCGCGGCGCTGCTTCTGCTGGCCCGCCGTCTGAAGCGGCGGCCGGAGGGGGCTTGAGACCATGGAACTGTCGCAGATTCCTGCTGCCCTGCAATCCCGTCTGCGGCTGTCGGTGATTGCGGCGCTGCTGTCTGGGCCCAAAAAGTTCCGGACCCTCCAGGACCTTACCGGGGCCACCGCCGGTAACCTGGGCAAACAGCTGGAACAGCTGGAGGAAGAGGGATACCTGGACAGCAAAAAGGAGTTCGTGGGCCGCCGGCCCAATACCACCTATCGTCTGCTCCCCTATGGGCGGGAGCAATTTACCCAGTATGTGGCCCTGCTGGAATCTCTTTTGGCCCAGGCAGAGGAGGAGAAGCCAGAGACGTAAAAGCTGCCGGAGCGAAACTTCGCTCCGGCAGCTTTTTTGGTTTGCGGTCAAACCGTCAGTTGGGAGAGGTCCACGGTGCGTCCGGTCCAGGTGAAATCGTAGGAGAGGTCCTGGGAGCGGACCCAGACCGGGGCCCCGCCGCCAGGGGCCTGTACTTTGGCCCAGCCGCCTGCGCGGGAGGACACGGATACCAGGCAGGGGTCTGAGAAGACGGAGACAGCCGAGGTATCCTCTGGGGTGAGATAACAGGGCGTGTCCGCGCCGACGGTTCCCAGGTTTGCCTGGGCAAACTGCCCGGGGTCTGTGCTGACAGCGGATTGCGGGAGGGTTCCCTCCAGGAAAGGCGGGTCCAATGCGGGCAGGATAACTTGGTAGTGGCTGCCTATGCTGCCCACGATCAGCACAACGTCCCCTTGTTTCAGGGGCTGCGCGTCCTCCAGGGGGATCATCTGTTCTGCGGGCGCACCGGAGGCGTCTGCGGTGTCGGTGGGGGAGAGACAAAAGGGCGTGGTGAGCTGGGCGTCTTTGATGAGCATGCCGGGGCGGGCCGTGTATTGGAGATGGGGCAGGGATTGGAGGTCTGTGGGTTCCTGGGGCAGCGTGGCCTGGGGTCCGGAGGCGCAGGACACCAGCCCGCCCAGGCACAACACCGCCGCCAGCGCAATGGCGGGCAACATGCGTCCCCGCCGACGGGGAATGGGGGAGAAAAGATTGTGGAATCGTTGTTTCATCATGGAACTTCCTCCTTGCCATGGGGTGGACAGGGACGTAGTGGAGGCGGACGCAGTTTCCAAGGCGGCCAGAAGGGTCCGGGCGTAGGCGCGCCGCTGGACTGGGGAGGCGCCTGCCACCACCCGATTGTCGCAGGCCAGCTCCAAATCCCGGGCGGCCTGCCGGGCCACTTGATGGACCAGGGGGTTGAACCAGTGGACGGCCCGGGCCAGAAGGAGCAGAAGCTTGCACCACAGATGCCCCCCGGCCTGGTGGGCCAGCTCGTGGCGAAGAATCCAGGTTAGCTTTTCCTGGTCAGCGTCCAGGGGAGGCAGGATGACCAGAGGATGGAGAAGGCCCAGCGTTATAGGGGAGGGGGCATTTTCGCTCACCACCAGGGACACGGGGCGAGCCAGGCCCATTTGGATGGCCAGGTCTTGGAACAGTGCTTGGAGCTGCGGGTCTGCTTCCCGGTGTTGCTGCCGAAGGATACGCCGCCGGAACCGGATATAGGCGATCCCCTGCCAGGCCAGAAAGCCCGTCCCGCCGGCGGCCCAAGCCAGTGCCGAGAGGTCCAGCCAGGTGGGAGACGCCGCAGTTGCCGCCTCAGAGGAGGTTTGATCACTGGCAGGTGCGGAGAGGGTGGAAACAACCGGTGCGGAGACCACCTGGGTGGGCAGGGAGAGGTGGACCGGGGCGTCCTGGCCGGGCAGGGGGAACGGCAGCAGCAGCCGAAGGGCCAGCAGAGTCCAGAGCAGGCAGCGCCAGCGGGGCCAGACGGCTTTGCCTAAAACGGGGGAAAGGGCCAGGAAAACCGCCACGACCAGACCTGTGGAGAGGGAGAGTTCCAGCACGCTGATGAACAGGAGATTAAGCATGCGCATCCTCCTCCAGATGATCCAGGTAGTCTCTCAATTCCTGCAGCTCCGCTTTGCCGATGGCACGACTGTCGTAGAGGCTGGCCACCAGGCTGGGCAGGGAATTGCCGTACAGCCGTGCCAGAAAGGATTGGCCCTCCTGGGCCTGGTAGGTCTGGGCAGAGAGGGTTGGGGTGTAGAGATTGGTGCGGGTGCTTCGGTCGCAGCGGACGAAGCCCTTTTCTCCCAAGCGGGCCAGGGCGGTCATCAGGGTGGACAAGGCCCAGGTTCGACGGTCCCCCAGCTGCTGGAGAATCTGGCGGGCGGTCAGCGGGGCCTGGGCGGACCAAAGAATCTGCATGATCTCCAGCTCCGCCTCCCCCAGGCGCTTGCTGTGACGAGAGGGCATGGGATCACCTCCGGACAAAATTATCTTGGATGATAATATTATACGATAGTATAACGGTGAGGTCAAGGACATCCTTCACATCTTGTTCATGGAAATTTTTAGGTTCAGTTAAGCTTCCTCCGCTACCGTAAGAGGCGACGGGTCTCCGGACCCAGTGAACGGGAAAAGGAGGAACCTTTTTGATTGAAGTGAAAAATCTCACCAAGCGGTATGGTTCCCATACCGCCGTGTCCAATCTGTCGTTTCACATTGAAACAGGACAGATCTATGGCTTTCTCGGCCCCAATGGCGCGGGGAAATCCACCACCATGAACATTATGACAGGCTGCCTGGCGGCCACGGAGGGGGAGGTCACGGTGGGGGGATACGATATCTTTGAGGATGCGGCCCAGGCCAAGCGGCGCATTGGCTACCTGCCCGAGCGGCCTCCCCTCTACCTGGACCGGACGCCTTTGGAATACCTCGCCTTTGTGGGACAGGCCAAGGGCCTGACGGGGAGCGCCCTGGAGGAACAGATGCGCCGGGTCATGGCGGTTACCCAGATCGAGTCGGTATCCAACCGGCTCATCAAGAACCTCTCCAAGGGATACCAGCAGCGGGTGGGCATTGCCCAGGCCCTGCTGGGGGACCCGGAGGTGGTGATCCTGGATGAGCCCACGGTGGGGCTGGACCCGAAGCAGATCATGGAAATCCGGGCCCTTATCCAGTCCCTGGGCAAAGACCACACAGTGATCCTCAGCAGCCATATTCTATCCGAGGTGCAGGCGGTGTGTCAGACCATCCTCATCCTCTCCAAGGGACGGCTGGTGGCCTGTGACACGCCGGAGAACCTGGAGAAACGGTTTGCCGGTACCACCACCGTGGAGCTGACCGCGGAGGCCACGGCGGAAGAGGTCCGTGCCATTCTGGCGCCGCTGGACCACATTCTGGAGGTGACAACGCGGGAGGAGCCCCGGGGACGCTGCGGGGTGGTGCTGGAGACCGATGGAGAGGACGCCCTGTGCCGGGAAATTTTCTTCGCGTTCAGCCGGGCGCAGAAGGCCCTGCTGCGGATGACCACGGCCCAAACCAGCCTGGAGGAAATCTTCTTGGAGCTGACCGCAGAAGCCCCCGTGGTCCAGCTGCCCGGGGAAGGGCAGCGGCAGGACGGAGAGGAGGCAGAAGGATGAAAGCGGTCTTTCGCCACGAGCTGTCGTCCTATTTTACCGGGATGACAGGGTATGTGTTCGGGGCCTTTCTCCTGCTTTTCGCGGGGATTTATACCATGGCGGTCAATTTGAACGCAGGGCTGTCGAACTTTGAATATGTGCTGAGCAATCTGTCTTTTATTTTTCTGATCATTGTGCCCATTCTCACCATGCGGGTCATTGCCGAGGAGCGCCGGCAGCGGACAGACCAGCTGCTCTACTCCCTCCCGCTGTCCATGACCGGGGTGGCACTGGGAAAATATGCCGCCCTTTTGGTGGTTTTCCTGGTTCCCACGGGGATCATCTGCCTGTATCCCCTGGTCCTGTCGGCCTTTGGCTCGGTCTATCTGCCGCTGGCCTTCGGGACGGCGGTGGGCTTTTTCTTCCTGGGTGCGGCGCTGCTGGCCATTGGCATGTTTCTCTCCTCCATTACAGAGAGCCAGGGGGTGGCTGCCGGGCTGTGCTTTGTGGTGATGCTGGTGAACTACTTCATTTCTGATTTGGCGTCCTACTTTTCCGCCTCGGCGACGGCGTCTTTTTGGGCCTTTACGGTTTTGATTCTTTTAGTGGGAGGAATTTTCCGTCTAATGACCCGGAACAACGGGGTCTCCCTGGTCCTGGTGGGTATTTTAGAGGGCCTTTTGATCTTGGGCTCTGTCCTGGGCGGAGAGGACTTTGCCGGACTGTTTCCCAGTATGGTGGAAGGGCTGTCCCTGTTTGAACGGTTTTATCAGTTTGTAGATGGGGTATTTGACCTGACATCGCTGGTCTACTTTCTGACGGTGATCGGGGTCTTTCTGTTCTTGACCGTGCAGTCCCTGGAGAAGAGGAGGTGGAGCGAATGAAGCTGCCGACGTGGAGGGGGAAACTGCCCCAGTGGAACGGGAAAAAACCCAGCAAGGATGCCTGGAAGGCATCTTTGCGGACCCGCTCCTTCCGGGTGGGGGGATACAGTGTGGCGGCGGCGGCCATTGTGGTGGTGATCGCCGTGGTGGCCAATCTGCTGGTCAACGCGCTGCCTGCCGGGGCGACGCAGTTTGATATCTCCGCCGGGTCTATGTTCACCATGTCTCAGGAGACAGAGCAGCTGCTGGATGGACTGGAGCAGGACATCACCGTCTATTGGCTGGTGCAGAGCGGCCAGGAGGATGAGACCCTGGGAACTTTGCTGGACCGATATACGTCCCGCAGCGACCGTGTGACCCTGGAAAAACGGGACCCGGACGTGGACCCCAATTTTGTCCAGGAGTATGTGACGGGGACGGTTTACAACAACAGCCTGATTGTGGAGTCTGAGGCCCGGTACACCTACGTAAGCTATGAGGACATCTATACCTATGAGTACGGGGATGACGGGGCCTCTTACTACATGAACTTCGCGGGGGAGAGCGCCCTGACCAGTGCCATTGACTATGTGATCCGTGACACCCTGCCCAAACTGTACACGCTCACAGGGCATGGGGAGTCCGCCCTCAGCGCCAGCTTCCAGTCCGCGGTGGAAAAGCAGAATATGGAACTGGAGGAGCTCTCCCTGCTCACGGCGGAAGAGGTGCCCGAAGACGCGGACTGCCTGCTGATCTGTGGGCCGGAGAGTGACCTCTCCCAGGAGGAGAAGGAGGCCATTCTGGCCTACCTCCAGGAGGGCGGGGATTTGATCCTGCTCACGGACCCGGCCCAGACGGGGGAGGAGCGGCCCAATTTGGAGGAGCTAATGGCGGAGTATGGCATGTCGTCGGCCCAAGGGGTGGTGGTGGAAGGAGACCCCTCCCACTACGCTTTGGGGAGCCCAGTATATCTTTTACCCAATCTGGAGAGCCATACCATCACCTCGCCCCTCCAGGAGGGCGGGTACTATATTCTCATGGCGCTGGCCCAGGGACTGAAGCTGGAGGAATTCCCCCGGGAGGGCTTATCGGTGAGCCCGCTGCTGACCACCTCCGACGAGGCCTATTCCAAGCTGGCCGGATATGGCATGGAGACGTACCAAAAGGAAGAGGGGGATGAGGCGGGGCCCTTTGCCTTGGCCGCGGCGGCCACGGAAACCCTGGCGGACGGCACAGAGAGCCATGTGGTTTGGATTGCCTCCACGTCTCTGCTCAATGATCAATACAACCAGCAGGTCTCCGGCGCGAATCAGGATTTTTTCCTCAACTGTATGGGGTGGACCTGTGAAAAGGAGGAGGGAATCTCCATTCATGCCAAGACCATGACCACGGAATACCTCACCATGAGCGCCTCCACCGCCTCCCTGCTGACGCTGCTGGTTGTGGCAGTGTTGCCTGCGGGCTATTTAGCCTTTGGCCTTCGAATCTGGATCAGGAGGAAACGTCAATGACACGAGGAAGAAAGTTAGGGGTGCTGCTGCTGGCCCTGGCGGCGCTGCTGGTTTTGACCATTGTGGTTATGGAGCTGGCCCCGGACGGCGAGGGGACAGAGGAAGCGACTGCCGTTACAATTTTTACCCTGGACCCGGACCAGGTGACGTCTCTGACCTGGCAATATGAGGAGGAGACCATTTCCCTGGAGAAGGACCAGGAGAACAACTGGACCTATCCGGCGGACGCGGCGTTTCCCCTGGACCCGTCCTATCCGGATGCGATGGTGCAGGCCCTGAAGGAGATTCAGGCGGCCAAGACCATTGAGAATGTGGAGGACCTGAGCGAGTATGGCCTGGAGGATGCTGTCTGCTCCATTACGGTCCAGGGAGAGAAGGAATACCAGTTGGCCATTGGCGAGGAAACCGGGTTAGGGGGACAGCGGTATCTTTCCATTGGGGACGGCAATGTTTACCTGGTGGACGCCTCCTTGCTGGATACCTTTGCCCTGGGGCTGTATGATATTGTGGAAAAAGAGACCATTCCCTCCATGACAGACCTGCGCGGGGTACAGATCACCACCAACGCAGGCACGCTGGAGATGGAATACCAGGAGGACAGCGGCCTGGCATACAGTGACCAGTATACCTGGTTCTGGAAGACTGACGGGGGTTACACGGCACTGGACACGGACCTGGCGGAATCCCTGGTCCAGAACATCACCGGTCTGACCTGGAACAGCTGTGTGGAATACCAGGCGTCGGCGGACGATCTGGGGCGCTACGGCCTGGACAAACCGGCGGCCACGGTCACCGTCCGCTATACCGAGACCAGCCAAGTGGAGACCAACGAGACCGATGAGAACGGCGAGCCGGTTTATGAGACCCAGCAGACAGACAAGACCTTTGTTCTGGAGCTGGGGGACTATGATGGGGACACCTGCTATGCTCGTCTGGGCGGTTCCTCCATGGTGTACCAGGTGGATGGAACCCTGTGTGACGCTATTCTGGCCGCCAATGGGACGGATCTGCTGCCCCAAGATGTTATTTTGCTGGACTGGAGCCAGGTGACGGGGGTGGAGATCCAGTTAGATGGGGAGGCCTACACCCTGGAAAAGACGGTGCAGGAGACAACAGACGAGGACGGTGCGACGACGGAGACCTATGTCTACCAGCGGGACGGGAAGACCGTGGAGATTACAGACGCGCTGGACCGCCTTCAGGAACTGGAGCCCACGGGCAGTGATGCCAATGCGGCGGGAAATAAGACGGAGATCGTCTTCACCTTCCAGCAGGACAATGCGAGCTACCCTGCAGTGGAGCTGGCGTTCTACCAGTATGACAGCAGCAGCTGTCTGGTGGGCCTCAACGGAGAGACGCGCCTGCTGGTGGACCGGGACAGCGTGTTGGAGATTGTGGATACCGTGCGGGAATTGTTGACAGAGTAGGATAGGGCGCCAAAACCACAGCCGCAGGCCATTCAAACGATGGCTTGCGGCTGTGGACCATTGGGTTTTGCAGACAGTGGTGTTCTTCTTACAGATGCGCTGGCAACGGAAGCGCGCGGCAGTGCGGAAAGGGGGTTATCCTGCCGTTGGCCGGCGCAATGGTGTTTGCCGCTGCGGCACAATTTCTCGCAACACGTCGCCGATATCGCCATAGACACCGATGGATTGCGGTTTGATTTCTGCAGGAATATCTGCCTCTGACAAATTGACACAGGCGTATGTCGCATTTGCATTCTGATGTGTCATGTTCCAGAAGGGATATTTGATGATTCCTGGTGTATTTTCGCCAACGCCCAGTTCCAGGTATAGAATGTGCTGCCCCTTGTGCTGCCTTAAAAAATTCTGATACCTGTTTGCCGCTTTGTCCCAGCCTGCATCTTCCACAAAGGTGCTGTCGGCGCGGAGATTCATGGACATGGGTGCGCCGCAGAGCGGGCAATATGGCACCAATTCCGACGGAACCCGCATCGCTTTCTGTTCCCGCACCATTCTTTTGACAACTGTTTCGTTGTCATACGTGCGGTTATGGCAGGGCTTTGAGCATTGCCACAAACCATAATCTCCTTGCGTATAAAACAGTCTCTGCTTGTCAAATCCAGCTTTCTGAAAACAATGGTCTACATTTGTTGTCAGCACGAAGTAATCCTTGCTCTGTACCAGATGAAATAGGTTTTGATACACTGGTTTTGGTGGATTTTGATAGCGATTGATAAAAATATACCGGCTCCAATAAGCCCAGTGTTCCTCTAAGGTTTCGTAGGGATAGAAACCGGCAGAATACATATCTGAAAAGCCATATTTTGCAATAAAATCTGGAAAGTTCTCCTTAAAACGCCTGCCGGAATAGGAAAAACCGGCGGAAGTGGAAAGTCCTGCCCCCGCGCCGATGATGATGGCCTCAGCAGTTTGTATCGTTTCCCTTAGACGGGCAATGTCTTTCCAGTTTGCGTTTGTAGAGTTCATAGTCCTTGTCCTTAAAAACATTAAAAATCACCTTCAGGCGGTTTTGGTGTGTCTGCTGGTAGTGCAGTATGGTCTGCGTTGCAATTTCTGCGGCAAGCGCGTGAGGAAAATGAAATTCTCCTGTGGAGATACAGCAAAAAGCGATGCTTTTCAGATGATACGTTGCCGCCAGTTCCAAACAGGAGCGGTAGCAGCTTCGAAGCTGTTCGCAGTCTTTCTCTGTGACGGCTTCATGGACCGTTGGACCAACGGTGTGAAGAACATACTGACAAGGCAGATTATAGCCTTTTGTGATTTTTGCCCTTCCCGTTTCTTCTGGTTTTCCCTGCTTATCCATGATGCGGGCACATTCCAGACGAAGCTGCACGCCTGCAGCGGAATGGATGGCATTGTCAATGCAACCATGACAGGGAACAAAGCAGCCTAACATGGCAGAATTGGCAGCGTTTACGATTGCATCAACAGAAAGGCGGGTAATATCCCCTTGCCAGAGATAGATCTCCGGCTGTTCCTGAGATAAATCACCAAGGGATACAATCCCACGCTGCCTGTTCTCCTGTTGTAAATATTCGTCCTGTATGTCCGTAAAATCCTTTGAGACAGGCATGGGCGGACGCACGTTCATCAAAGCGCGAAGGAGATGTTTTTGTGCCTCTGTATCATGGGGGATGACAATTCCTTTGAAAGATTCTTCTTCGTTTTTCAAATAGTTGATTAAGAAAACACGCCGTTCTTTCTGTGTCATAATATCTCCCTTCTGTAAGAGAACCTCCGCCTATCCAGGAAGGACGTCAAAGGGCCCTCGACGGTTTATTCGGCGACGACGGAAATTCTCTGCTGGATATGATTGCCCTTTACCGCTTCATCGACCACAGCAATCGCATAATCTGCATAGCTGATGACGCTTTCCCCTTTGGCATTTCGGACCAATTCCTCCCCGCCCAGAATATATTTTCCGGTTTTTGCTCCGTCTGGCTGAAAATCCCCAGCAGGGCTGATGTAGGTCCATTTCACATCGTTTCTGGTCCGAAGGTCTTCCAGGGCTTTTCCCATATGAGAGGCCAGCGGCTTGAATTCTGCCGGGAAATCTACCCCGTCCATGACCTGCGCGGTGTGCTCTGGGTTTACATATAAACTGCCTGCACCGCCTACGACAAGAAGTCTGGTGTCTTGACCGCTTAAAATGTTGCAAAGGTGGTTCAGGGATGTGCTGTGCTGGGGCAGTGTCTCCAGCGTCCATGTGCCGAAGGCGTCAATGACAACGTCAAAACCGGTTAAATCAGATGCTGTAAGATGGAACAGGTCTTTCTGTATCACCTGCTGTGCTGCGGACTGATTCTCACTGCGTACCACGGCGGTAACGTCGAGACCTCTCTCCACAGCCTCCCTCACAATCAGCGATCCTGCTTTCCCGTTTGCACACACAACTGCGATTTTCATACGAAAGATACCTCCATAGTTTTCTTGTTTTTATTTGCGGTTTGCTGTTTCCGCTTGCAGGATTATAATATATCCATTGGGATAAAAAGTGAAGTAAGCACTTTAATGTGCCGTAGTCACCAAAAAGAAACCATTGCGGAGAATACAGCGTTTTTGCAGGTGAAATGGCAAGACGGCATGGTGGAAACCAGGTTCCGATTGCTGGGGGACCATGGGCAGGTTCTGCTTATCAGAAATGAGCTGGGCAGGATGAAAAATGATTTGTGGGAGGCGTGTCTCCCAGGAAAAAGAATCACAGGAATGAGGTATCATCTCATTCCTGTGATTTTCTTTCTTACGTCCGCCCCAAACCACGCCGGCGCTGCTTTCGAAAGCAGGCATCACAGAGCCGGCCATGGTGATGGAGGGGGAGGGCGGTGCCGCAGAGGGCGCAGAAGCGAATGTTGTTTTTCAAACGGTGCAGGAGGATTTCGTTGATCTCCTCTGCGACCTCCTCCCGCCGGTCATAGAGGGCGTCCTCATCCACCGGGCAGCCAAAGGCTTTGGCAAAGGAGAAGTACAGGTCTAACTTCCGGCAATAGAGCTCCAGGTCCGGCAGGGTCCGGGGGCCCTCCTGGGGAAGCTCGGGCTGAGGAAGGGCCTCTCCCTGCTGATGGAGGCGGAGGAAGTGGAAGAAGAGCGCCCGCAGCGGTTCCTCAGTCTCGTCAAAGGGGATGTTGGCTGCCCGGAGCTCCTGCTCCTTGGTCAGTTGGAAGCCCTGCTCCCGGAGCTTGGAGATGATGGTAAGATACCGGGTGATATCCAGCTTGACATAGGGCTCCACCGTGGGCATCTTGTTCCACTCGGTGAGGACCTCCAACAGGTCGAAGTCTACCATGAGAACCAGGTCGGAAAACCCTGTCACCGCCTGCTGGAGGGGGGGAACCACGGTGTTCAGCCCGGCCCGGATGGCCCCTAAGTTCTGGGTGGCGCCCACATAGCCCTTGTCATACATGCCGTACCGGCCGGCCCGCCCGGCGATCTGCTGGATTTCCTCGGGCTTGAGGGCCCGGCGCTCTACCCCGTCGAATTTTTCTGTGTCCATGAACAAAATCCGGCGGATGGGAAGGTTTAAGCCCATGCCGATGGCGTCGGTGGAGACCACATAGTCCATCTGTCCGGCCAGAAACCCCTCCATCTGCTTGCGGCGGGTGGCGTAAGGGAGGGCGCCGTAAATGATGGCGGGGGCCTTCCCCGCCTGCCGCAGGTCTTCCGCGACGCTGAGCACGCCGATCTTGGAAAAGGTGATGAGAGCGTCCCCCGGCTGGACCTGGGTGTAGTCCACGGTGTGGTTCATGCAGACCAAGGGGGTCTTCCGGTGGTGGACCTCCACCTCATAACTGTCTCCGCAGCTGGCGATGATGCGCAGGAGAAGGTCCTTGGCCTCCGGGGCGGCGCAGAGGTGGACCTCCGGCGCCAGGACCCCCAGAATGGCCCGGGTCCAGGCATAGCCCCGCTGCCGGTCGGCGATCATTTGACACTCGTCGATCACAGCCACCTCGTAGGGCTGTTTCAGGTCCAGCTTTTCTGCGGTGGCGGCCACGTGGGTGTCTCCCGCCCGGCAGTCCTCCTCCTCACCGGTGGTGAGGCTGCAGTCGATGCCGGCATCCAGCAAAACCTCCTGGGCTTCCAGGGCCAGCAGGCGCAGAGGGGCCAGATACACCCCGGTGCGGGCCTGCTTAAGGCGCTGAAACCCGGCGTAGGTTTTGCCGGTGTTGGTGCCGCCCAGGTGAAGAATGAAGTGGCGGTCCATGGCCCGGGCCTCAGGGTACTCGTCCTTGGGGTTCAGGGCCATGAGGACCTCTAAGCTGGTGCGGATGGCTTGGGGAACATAGCAGACGGAGTAGAGATAGCCCAAGGTTCGGGAGAGCAGCTGAGAGACGGGAAAGTCCTTCATCTGCAGCAGCGCCGGCAGATCGGCCTCCGGCTGGGCGGCGGTGAAGCTGCCGATGACCTGTTCCGCGGCGGCCCAGAGGACCCCGGGATACTGGGCCTTGACCAACCCGGCCAGGGGAGCGTCTGGATGATCCCCCAGCCAGACACCCGCTTTGACGAAATGGGTGAGCACCCCGGGGAGCTGGGCCTCATCGCAGCGGGTTCCCAGGGAGAGAAATTGGTTGAGAAAGCCGGAAATCTGATTGGACCGCAGCCCCCGGCCCCGGGCGGCAGCGGGGAGGTGGGAGACAATGGCCTGGTGATAATATCCGGCCAGCACCCAAGGCCAGGTTTCCTCCCTGGGGGCGTCCTGCCAGGCCCGGCCCAAAAGGGCGGCTGCCGCTTGGGCCGCAGCCGCGGCGGCCTGCAGGTCGGCGCCCCGGGGCAGGGCCCCCCTGGATTTGGCCTGAAAGGCCGCGGTGGCCTCTGCGGCCCGGACATCGTCCCGGTGCCAATGGGGGACGGAGCGACCGTTGAAACGGCGGTATTGGGGACGGGGAAGAAGCTGTGCCATAAGTTCCTTGGTCCATCCACGGCTTTTCAAAAGTCCTGGGGTCCAAAGCTTGCCTGCTCTCCTGTTTGCCATCGCCGTCTCCCTCCTTATTGGTTCTCTTATTGTAGCATGTTTTCCGCCTGGGGGCAATCGGGGCTCTGCCTTGACATTCTCCCCTGGACGGGCGTATCATAAAACCAGAAGCCTTGATTTTTTGAGATTTCATTGTTTTTATAAAAGAGGAGGTTCCATGGCAGAGCAGAAGCAGAAAAAGGCGGGGCTGACCATTTCCCTGGGGCGTCGGCCCAAAGTGTTGCTGCTGGGCAATGGGATGAACCGGGTCTATGGCGGCGCCTCCTGGGCGGGGCTGCTGGAAAAGATCAACCGGACGTCCTTTACCGCCGACCAGGTAAAGTCCATGCCCTTTCCCATGCAGGCGGTTTTGCTGAGCCGGGACCAGGTGGATGTTTCCCTCCAGGACCTGCAGCGGGAGCTGACCCAATGCGAGGTCCATCCCTGGCTGGGGGAGCAGCTGCGGCGTCTGCTGGCGATGCCCTTTGACTGCATCCTGACCCCTAACTTTACCTATGAGGTGGAGTGCGCGCTGGTCCCTGACTTTATGGATCATCCCCTGCGCTATCTCCGCCATACTGCGGCGGTTCCTCGGGCGGAGAAGGGGTTTATGCTCCACACCTATTATAATCTGCCCCGGCCCCAGGGGGATCTTCCCCTGTTTCATGTCCATGGGGAGGCCAGGGTGCCCAATACGGTGATTTTGGGCCATTACTACTACGGCAATCTCCTCTTCTGCTGTGATGAATACCTGACCCACCGGGCGCCGGAGCAGCGTTATCCCCTGTGGCCGGGGCATGGGTCTCTGCCGGCGCTGAGCTGGCTGGATTACTTCATTTTGGGAGATGTCTATTCCCTGGGATTTGGCTTTGATACCTCGGAGATGGACCTGTGGTGGCTACTGTGCCGGAAGAAGCGGGAGCGGGCCCCCCACGGGGACCTGTGGTTTTTTGAGCCGGAGCGTCAGTCCGCTGAGACCAAACGCGCCCTGCTGGAGGCCTACCATGCCAAGTGCGTGTCCCTGGGATTCAGGGAGCCGGGGGCGGGGGACTATCGGGCCTTTTATGAAGCGGCAATCCAGGAGATTGGACGGAGGCTCACGGAGGAAGGAGGAGCCAGCCAGAGGGAGTAGGCGAACGGGACCGCCTGAGGAGGGGGAGATGGGAATGAGAAAAATCCACTATGGCTGGGTGATTTGTGTGACCTGCACCTTGCTCCTGTTTGTGACCATGGGGACAGTATCCAATGGATTCTCCATTTACCTGCCCTATATCATGGCGGAGCGGGGGCTGACCCATGCCCAGACCTCCTCCCTGGTGACCCTTCGCTGCCTGGTGGCCTTTGTGGCCATGCTCCTGATTGGAGGATACTATCGAAAGGTGTCCCTGCGGGTGGGGACCGGGCTTGCCGTGTGCTGTGCGGGGCTTGCCTTTTGGCTGTACAGCGCGGCGGAGACCTACCCGCTTTTTTGTGTGGGGGCGGCAGTGTCCGGGATCAGCTATGGTCTGGGCTCGATGATTCCTGTCTCCATCCTCATCAACCGTTGGTTTGACCAGCATCGGGCGCTGGCACTGAGCATCTGCGCTTCGGGCAGCGGGATTGCGACCATTGTTCTGCCGCCGGTCACCACCCATTTGGTGGAACGGTTTTCCATGTCTGCGGCCTTTCGCATGGAAGGGGCGGCCATTCTTGTTTGTGCAGGGGTGGTTCTGCTGGTCCTGCGGAATGACCCCAGGGAGAAGGGGTTGCGTCCCTGCGGGCAGACGGAGATACCACCAGAAGCGCCGGAAACGGCGGTGTCTCCCTCCCAGGGGGCGCTGGGGAGACGAACCTGGATCTTACTGGGCTGCGCCAGCTTATTTATGGGTGCGGTGGCCAATCCGGGCTTTTCCCATCTATCCGTGCTGTATACCTCGGAGGGGTTTGCACCGGCCACGGTGGCGCTGATGATCAGCGGCACGGGGGTGATGATTACCGTGGGCAAGCTCCTCTATGGGGAGACCACAGACCGGATCGGCGGGCGGGGGTCCTGCCTGCTGTTTGGCGGGGTTCTGCTGGCTGGGCATCTGCTGTGCTGTTTGGCCTTTGTCCAGAGTACGGCACTCAGCGTGGTCAATGTCCTCTGCCTGGGACTGGGCTATCCCATCGCCACCATGGGTCCCTCTGTATGGTCCAATGATTTGGCCGCGCCGGAGCAATACCCCGTGGTGGTCCGGCGGCTCCAGGTGATCTATGCCGGCGGTGCCCTCCTCTTCGCCAGCCTCCCGGGTCTGTTGGCGGACCGGCTGGGCGGGTATATCCCGGCCTACCTGCTGTTTTCCGCCATCATTGCCCTCACCCTCCTCTGCATTGCTTTGGCCTATCGGTCGGGGGGAAGGGACCGGTGAGATAGAAAAAGAGAACGTCCTCCGTGCGGTTTTCCGCTCGGAGGACGTTTTTTTGATCTCAGGGGGCAGTTCCATCTTGGGGGGAGGTGCCGGCAGGCGGCTGTTTGGCTGGCCGGTCAAAGTCAGGCAGAAGGAAGGTGCCCACCAAAAAGGTGAGGGAATACAGCGCGGTGAACATCATGGCCACAGTCCAGCTGACGGTGTTGGCCAGGTGGACCACAATGGCATAGATAATCATCTGTAAAATGTACGCGCCGGTCCAGTAGAGGGTGAGGATCACGGCGACCTTTTGCGGGGTAGCGCCTGGCAGGCGGGCGGGCAGGGTGAACAGAGAGGGGGTGGAAATAAAGATCACAAAGCCCAGCAAAATGGCGCATACGGTGGCCAGAACGGCGGAATTGGTGAGAATCATGGCGAAAAAGAGAATGGACTGGGCAACCCCAGAGAAACGGAACAGCGTGATCTGCCGTTTGAGCTTTTTGGCCAGGACGATGCCCAGGATCGTGCCTGGAATCCCCGTCAAGGCGATCATCAGGGAGATAAACTGTGCGTCCACTGTAAAGTCGGGATGCAGGGGAAACAGATACAGCATGACGGTGTACATCACCAGACGGCCAGTCATGGTAAAGAGGAATTTATAGAGAAAGGGCTCTCGTAAGCCGTCCCGATAGCGGTAGACCGTGGAGGAGAGGGTCTCCTCTTTGGCCTTTTCCGCAATGGGATATCCCCGACCCACAAAGAGCCAGAGAACCAGAAAAACCACGCTGAAGATCCCGTAAAAGAGGATGACGCTGCGCCAGGACCCCAGCCACCCCCGGACGGCGGTGACGCTGAGCAGGGCGATGAGATTGCCGGTATTGGGGCCGGCGTTGTTCAGCCCGATGAAGATGGGCTGCTGTTTGGGCTCAAAGCAATAGACCACATAGGGGGTCATGCAGATCATCAGAATCGCGCCGCCGAATCCCAGCAGAAACCGCGTGAGAATGAAGGCGGGAAAAGAGGTGGAAAACGCCCCCACAACCACCGCGCAGATCAGCAGGCAGGACAGGGAGACCGTCCGCTTAGGGCCCAGCTTCAGAAGAATCCAGGCGGCGACAAAGTTTCCCAGAATTTTGGCTGCGGAGATGGCGTTGTTGACAGAGGAGGGAATGGTATACACGCCGAATTCCTGGGCCATGTCCGTTGTGACGATGGACCCAACCATCCAGGAGGCACTGAAGAAACAGTAGGCAAAAAACAAGAGCAATTCAATGGAGAGGGCCCGCTTGGGGCCAATGACCTTGGGTGGCAAGGGAGACGCCTCCTTTTTTGAGCCCCCAGTTTTGGGGGCATAATAAAGCTATTGTACCTTGAAAATGACCATTCGTCAAGGAAAACGGAGCCTCCTTTTGGGCAAAATGGAGAGAAAACCCAAAAAAGGGACGGTTTTGTCGGAAGGAAGAGAAAACGGTTGAAAAAGGAGCAGTCTGTCTTGCAGGGGATTTGGCGGTGGTGGAGCAGAGCCGCCTGAACCGGCAAGCACAAAAAATGGAAAAAAACCAGCAGTTCCCGGTGTTCGGGGACAGCTGGTTTTTGTTATTCTGGGAAGGGGAACGTGCGACGCCGGACAGAAAGGGAGGAGAGACGTGAGAGGAAAGCGATATGGGTACATCCGTGTTTCCAGTACAGACCAGAATGAGGACCGGCAGAAGCTGGCTATGGCGCAGGTGGCGGTACCGGAAAAGGATATTTATATGGACAAGCAGTCTGGCAAGGACTTTGAGCGCCCGCAATACAAGCGGCTGGTGAAAAAACTGCGACCGGGCGATTTGCTCTACATTTTGAGCATCGACCGGCTGGGGCGCAACTATGAGGAAATCCAGACCCAGTGGCGGGTTTTAACCAAAGAGATCGGGGTGGACATCTGCGTGTTGGACATGCCCCTGCTGGATACCCGCAACGGCAAGGACCTCATGGGGACCTTCATCGCGGATCTCGTGCTCCAGATCCTGTCCTTTGTGGCACAGAATGAGCGGGAGAGTATCCGCAAACGCCAGGCCCAGGGGATTGCTGCGGCCAAGGCCCGGGGTGTCCATCTTGGCCGTCCTTCTTCCGCCCGGCCGGATAATTTTAGTAAGATTGTCCGGGCCTGGGAGGCCCAGAAAATTACCTTTGAAGAGGCTCTCCACCGCTCGGGCCTGGGGCAGTCCACCTTTTATCGCCGCCTTCGGGAATACCGGCTGGAGGTGGGAGAAGAAAGAAGGAAATAATGGAGAGAGCAAAAATCAGCTATCAAAAGGTACACCTTTTGATAGCTGATTTTCTTGCTCTCATTTTATCTTCAATAGATAAATAAAGCAAGGTTTTTTTCGGCGTTTATTGAAGAATTGACGAAAAACTGTGGCATTTGCAAAGAAAATAGAGGACTTTCAAAAGGTGTACCTTTTGAAAGCGGAAAGGAGCAAATGAAACAGACAGTGAGGAAACCCCATTCAGAAAGAAGGAGGAAGTAAGATTGAAGAGAAAACGATGGTTGGCAATGGCGCTGGTGTTCTGCCTTTTGGGAACTACGGTTCCGCTGACGGCGCTGGCAGCAGGGGAAGACGGGGAGGTTCAGTATATCGTAAGTAACGATGGAACAACCTTGACCATCCAAGGCGATGGTGAGATCACCAGTCAGGCTTTGAATGCCAATGTGACAGCGGAACAGAAAAAGACACTCACTTCTGTGGAGATTGGCGCCGGCGTTACAGGGATTGCAGATGGTTACAGCTCGGTATTTCCCGCAGGTGTAACCAACGTTACCCTGAAGGGATCGGGGGCGTTCCGATTTGGCAAGTATTCTTTTAAGGGACAGAAAAATCTAACGGTGCAGTCAGAGCGTACATCCCTTGCCATTGGAAGCTATGCTTTTCACAATGCTGTACTAACCGAGTTTCCAATGGACCAACTGCATACCATTGGAAGCTATGGGTTTTCCAATGCGGTTTTGCCGTTGGAGGGGGAGACGCTGACGCTGCGGATAGAGGACCAGGTGGATGTGGAGGCACAGTACCCGGCCATTTCTGTGGGGAGCTGTGCGTTCAGCGGCGTAAAAAATAAAGAAGGAACCGCTTTTTCCAAGGCGAGCGTTACCATTGGGGGAACGGTTCAATTTGGCGATTATTCTTTCAATGCAAGCGATGTATTTGGAAGCAGTGCGGCCTTGGAGGAGCTCACCTTCCACCTGAAGGAGGGAGCCTATCTCATCTTTGGAGGAGGTGCCTTGGGAATCCCCGCTCTGCGCAGCGCTGTGTTTACCGGGACGGGACAGATTGATTTTCAGCATCCCAGCTATCGCTATGTGCAGGCAGCACCCTTTCGCAACGGGAAGCAAGTGGAAACCCTGGATTTCAGTGGATTTACCGGGGAGATCACATTTGCTAAAAATATGTTTCATGCCAGTGCAACTTCAAAACCAGGGCTAAAGCAGGTGATCTTGGGGGAAGGGTGCCAGGTAACGAAAATCCGGGAAAAGGCATTTGCCTACTGTACGCAGCTGGAGACCTTTGACTTTTCCAAGGTGACAGGAGAAATTGCAGGAGAGGCGTTTCGAGACACCGGGTTGAAAGGAGCATTGGACCTGAGCCGGGTGACCGCCATAGAGGTGGGTGCCTTCGAAAACGTCACAGGGGTGACGGATTGGAGTGCAATCTGTCAGGGGGCCGAGGCGGGTATCCTGAAAAAGCTGGAATACAGCAATGTATTTCTCAAGGACGACGCGGTATGGGACTTGGTGGAGCGAGCAATGGACGGTAAGTTCCGCCTCAACCAAGACGGCGGGTATCCGACGTTGCGGCCCACCGACAACGCATGGGAGGACAGTCACCTGGGTGAGAAGAACGGACAGGGCGCGGCCTCCACACAGCTGACCAAGGCGGCCAAATGGACCAACGAAGACAGGACGACAGCCCAAGTGGAGATTCAGGCGGCCTATGCGCCGGACCGGCAGAGAGATTTCGTGTTTGTCCTGGACACCAGCACCTCCATGGAGCAGGTCAACGGACAGGGCGCGGCCCTGAACAAGATGTATGAGATGCTCTCCAAAGTGGCGGATGTGACCGAAACGCTGCTGACCTCCCAGGAGGTGGACAGCCGGGTGGCGGTACTGTCTTTTGGCAGCGGGGTGAACGCAGCTTCCGCAGGCTTTTTTGAGGGGAGCAACGCGGCGCATGCCGGGGAAGTGATCCGAGGCCTAAGCTGTGAGGGGAGGACCAATTACACTGCAGGATTGGAAAAGGCGGTGGACTATCTCCGCATGGCCCAAAGCCTGGGGCGTTCGGTCTCGGTGGTCTTTCTTTCCGATGGGGAGGCCAATGAGGACACAGAGGGAATCCCCGCAGCGGCGCAGGCGATACAAGCCCTTGGGGTTTCGACCATTGGGGTGCTCTATAAAAGGGAACCGACAGAGCAGGAGAAGACCTATATGGACCAGGCCTGCACGGAATTCTATCTGGCTGAGGATACGGACGGGTTCAGTCGGGCGGTGAACCGTACCATCTATGATGCTTTCCGTACCTTTACGCTGACGGATGTGGTGGGAGAGGATTTTCAGACCATCCAGCAGGCGGCGATTCAAGTGACTGGCGGCACGGCGACGCTGGCAGAAGACGGACGCACCGTCACCTGGGACCTGTCGGGGACAGAGCCCTATGAGACCTATACGATGACCCTCCATCTGACCCTTGCCCCTGGACAGGATGGCACATATCCGGCGGGGACTTTTGCCACCAACCAGGGAGAGAGCGTCCTGAGGGAGCAGGGGACGGAGAAGGTACAAAATCAGGTGGCCTCGCCCCAGCTGCGCCGGGGAATCCAAGACGGTGGAGGCGGTGAAGGTGGCGGGGGAGAGACCCGGTATACCCTCCGCTATGATTCCCGGGGAGGAACCTCCTACCCGCCGGAACAGTACCCCGGCGGAACGAAGGTCCTGCTGGAAAAAGTACCGACACGGGAGGGGTATACCTTCACCGGCTGGTATGGGGAGGAAACATTGAGTAAGCGGCTTACAGAGGTGACAATGACTTCGGACCGGACGGTGTACGCCGGCTGGCAGGCCACATCGGTGCCGGATATGCTCAACGGAGCAGATCACTTTGCCTATGTGATCGGATACCCGGACGGTCAGGTGAAGCCGGGGGGCTCCATTACCCGGGCAGAGGTGGCCACCATTTTCTTCCGGCTGCTGAAGCAGGAAATTCGGGACGGAAACCTGACCCGGGTCAATGGGTTTACCGATGTACAGGACGGCAGCTGGTTTCAGCAGCCGGTGTCTACCATGTCGGCTCTGGGCATTCTCAAGGGGCGGACGGAGGAACGCTTCGCGCCCAATGCCCCCATTACCCGGGCGGAGTTTGCGGCCATCTGTGCCCGGTTTGACACTGGAGTGTCCGACGGATGCAGCGAGTTTACGGACCTTGCAGGGCACTGGGCCCGGGAGGAGATTGGAAAGGCGGCCAGTCTGGGATGGATTCAGGGGTATGAGGACGGAACATTTCGTCCGGACCAATCCATTACCCGGGCCGAGGCGATGACCATGATCAATCGGGTGCTGAACCGTCTTCCCGCCGCCAAGGAGGACTTGCTGCCCGGCATGCTTCAGTGGCCGGACAACCAGGACCCAGGGGCCTGGTACTATCTGGCGGTGCAGGAGGCCACCAATAGCCATACGTGGAAGGAGAAAGGGGAAATTTCTGAGCAGTGGACGGAACTGACTGAGGCGCCGGACTGGAGCCGTTACGAGACCTGACCTGTGCAGCCGCAGCGTAGGGCGCCGAGGGAAAGCAGGGAAACGGAGAGAATTTTTGCGCTTTTCGACAGGAACCCTGGGGAATCTGGGAAAAAGAAGGAGAATCCCCCTTTTCAGAAGAACTGGAATCCGCTAAAATAGAACGGGAAAAGCCAAAGAGAACCGGGAACCCTGGCGGCGTCCAGCATGGGCAGGGGGCCTGGGAGAAAAGGGGAGAGGACTGTGCCGAATTACCGCTTGACCCTCTGCTATGACGGGACCCGCTGGAAAGGGTGGCAGAAGCAGGGAAATACCGAACAGACCATTCAGGGAAAGCTGGAGGCTCTTCTGTCCCGCCTGCTGGATCAGCCGGTTGAGGTAGCCGGTTCCGGACGAACCGACGCGGGGACCCACGCAAAAATGCAGGTGGTCTCTTTCCGGGCCAAAACCCAAAAGACCACAGAAGAGATCTTGGCCGGCCTGCGCCGCTATCTGCCGGCGGACATTGGCGCTATCCGGCTGGAGCGGGCGGAGCCCCGGTTCCATGCCCGCCTGTCCTGCACTGGGAAAACCTATGTCTACCGGATATGGAACAGCGATCTGCCCAATGTCTTTGAGCGCAACTATTTGTATCACCTGCACGAACCTCTGGACCTGGCGGCTATGGTTCAGGCTGCGGAGGACCTCTGCGGCACCCACGACTACCGGGCCTTCTGCTCCCTGAAGAAATTCAAGAAGTCCACGGTGCGCCGGGTGGAGTCCATCACCATTCAAGCCTTGGGGCCGGAGCTTCGCTTTACCCTGAGTGGGGACGGCTTTCTTTACCACATGGTGCGAATCCTGGTGGGAACCCTGCTGGAGGTGGGCCGGGGACATCTGCGGCCCGAGGATATGGCGGACATTCTGGCCTCCCAGGACCGACGCCGGGCGGGGGAGACCGTACCGGCCTGCGGCCTGTGCCTGGAGGAGGTCCGCTATTAAAGACAGAAAAAGCCCTTACGCTGAAAAGCGCAAGGGCTTTTTGAGTTCAGGAAAGGGGCTTGTCGTCCTTCATCATCGTCTCCGCCGCCACGCACAGCAGAATGATGACCGCGCCGAGAATCCCTGGGGTGGAGAGCTGCTCCCCCAGAAGAAGACGGGAGAACATGGCCGTCATCACAGGGCAGAAACACTGGAGCAGGGCCACGGTGCGGGAGGAGAGCACCCCCAGCGCCGCGTTTTGGAGCAGATAGCCGGCCACAGTGCAGAAGAGGGCCAGGTAGAGGATGCTCATCCAAACCGAGGGGGTGGCCGCGCCCAGGTGAATTCCCTGGTCAAAGGCCAGGGCGCACAGCAGGGCCATGAGGGCTGAGGCGGCGGTCTGGAGGGTGGTGAGGGTGACGGGGTCCACCCGGTCCAGGGCGTGCTCGCCAAAAATCAGGGCCCCGGCCAGCAGAAGAGCGGAGAGAAGAGAAAAGACTTCTCCCAGACCAAACCCGGACAGCCCGCCCAGGCCGCAGAGCAGGTAGAGCCCCACAAGGACCAGCAGCTGAACCGGAATGTGTTTTTTTCCAAACTTGCGGCGGTAGAAAGCCAGGGCCAAAAGGGGGGTCATCACCGTGGACAGGGAGCGCAGAAAGGCCACGGAGGTGGCGGCGGTAAGCTCCAGGGCGATGTTGTTGGCCACATAGGCGCCCCCCATGCAGAGGCTGGGAAGCAGCCAGTCCCGGGGGGAGCAGACCTTCAGTCCCCGCCAGATTCGCCGGCCGAACACCAGCAGCAGAAAGGCCAGGGCAATGCCGTAGCGGGCGGTCAGCAGGGAATAGACGGGGAGAACCTCATAGGCGGACTTGGAAATGGGGTCCCCCAGCCCATACAGTACACTTTGCAGAAAGATAAACAGGAAAGGGAGCCAGCGCAGGGAGGCGCCCTTCCGCAGGGGGAGCCGGGTGACAGGGGTGGATTGGTCTGACATGGTGATTCGCCTCCATCCGGAAAAAGCTGGCGGCTGACAGCGGCCGTGCTTCCCGATTATACAATATGGGGCAGGGAAAGACAAGGCTTCCCATGGATACAGATTGTTCACAGGGTTTTTAAGTTCAGTTAAAGAAGCCCTGGTATTCTGAGGCTGCTCCGGGGGAAGGCCCGGGGAAAGGAAAAAGGAGGCGGTGGTATGCGGCTGCTGCTGGCGGAGGATGAGCGGTCCCTGGCCCGGGCCCTCACGGTGCTGCTGCGAAAAAACAACTATGAGGTGGACGCGGTTTACGACGGGGAGGAGGCGATGGCCTATCTGGGGTCCGGCAACTATGACGGGGCCATTCTGGACATCATGATGCCAAAGCGGGACGGGATCGATGTGCTGTGTCAGCTGCGCCGGCAGGGGAACCGGCTGCCGGTGCTCCTGCTCACCGCCAAGTCCGAAGTGGACGACAAAGTGCTGGGGCTGGACAGCGGCGCCAACGATTATTTGACCAAGCCCTTTGCCAGCCAGGAGCTGCTGGCACGCATCCGGGCCATGACCCGGGAACAGACGGTACAGGCCACCTCCCGGCTTCAGGTGGGAAACATCACCCTGGACCGGGCCACCTTTGAGCTCTCCTCTCCCACCGGCCGGCTTCGGCTGGCCAACAAGGAATTTCAGATGCTGGAGCTGCTGATGTGCAACCCCCGGAACCTCATCTCCACCGAGCGGTTTTTGGAGAAAATCTGGGGGTATGACAATGAGGCGGAGATCAACGTGGTCTGGGTCTACATCTCCTATCTGCGAAAAAAGCTCGCCGCGCTGCATGGGAACATTCAGATCAAGGCCCGGCGGAACGCGGGGTATTACCTGGAGGAGGCCATATGATCCGGAAACTCCGGACCAAGCTGGTGGCGGCGGCCATGCTCTCTTTGCTGGCGGTGCTGACGGTGATTTTAGGGGTAATTCTCCTGACCAACTATCGGGGAATTGTCTCTGACGCGGACCGCATCCTGGACCTGCTGGCGGACAACCAGGGCAAGTTTCCAGAGATCAAAGCGGACTTCGACTGGGAGGAACTGGGCCCCCGGCACCGGTCCGTGGAGCTGGGCTATGAGACCCGATATTTTTCCGTGCTCCTGGACCGGCAGGGAACAGTTTTGGCCACGGACACCGGAAAGATCGCCGCGGTGGATGAGGAGACCGCAGCCAGCTATGCCCAGGCCGTCTGGGCCCAGGACAGTCCACGGGGATTTTGGCAGGACTACCGGTATTTGGAGGCGCGGGAGGGGGAGAACACGCGGGTGATTTTCCTGGACTACGGCGCCCACCTGTTTACCTTTCACAGCACGTTGGTGACCAGCCTCTGGGTGGCGGCGTCGGGGCTGCTGGCGGTGCTTCTGCTGCTTCTGCTGCTGTCCCGGCGGATCATTAAGCCGGTGATCGAGGGACATGAAAAGCAAAAACGCTTCATCACGGACGCCGGCCATGAGATCAAAACCCCCATTGCCATCATCCAGGCGGACACGGAAGTCCTGGCGCTGGAGACGGGGGAGGAGAATGAGTGGATCGTGGACATTCAAACCCAAATTAAGCGTTTATCCACCCTTACCAATGATCTAATCTACCTGTCCCGCATGGAGGAGGAGCAGGGACGGCAGCAGTTTCTGCCGCTGCCCTTCTCCGAACTGGTGGCCGAGGCCGCCCAGGCGTTCCAGGCGGTGGCCAAGCGCCAGAACAAGACGCTGTCCGTGGATGTTCAGCCTATGCTCACCCTGGTGGGCGAGGAGAAAAGCCTGGTGCAGCTGGTGTCCATCCTTCTGGACAACGCGCTGAAATATTCGCCGGAGGGCGGGCAGATCGCCCTGCGTCTGTCCCGACAGGGCAAACACCTGCGCCTGTCGGTGGAGAACACGGCGGAAGTGCTGAGCAAGGAACTGCTGGAGAATATGTTTGACCGGTTTTACCGGGGGGATGCCTCCCGAAACTCCGGCCAGGGGGGATATGGCATAGGGCTGTCCATTGCAAAGGCGGTGGTCCAGGCCCACCGGGGGAAGCTCTCCGCCGCGGCCAAAGGGACGGACCGCCTGGTGATTACGGCGCTGTTTCCCAGCGCGTGAAGTCCATGACAAGTCTGGTAAGGAGCAAAAAGAGGCGCGGTTCCCGGACTTGGTGGGCCGGAACCGCGTCTTTTTGAGGGAGCACATCTCCCTGTGGGAAGAAGGAGGGATCGCAAATGACAGCGAACGAGTTTTACGGCCCGGAGCTGGCGCAGATGCGTCTGGCCGAGCGTCAGGTTCTGGAGGCGGTGGAGGAACTGCAGCGGGTATGGAAGGCCCAGGGGCGGCAGTCTCCCGTGCTTTATACCAGTTCCCGGATCAAATCCCCGGAGAGCATGTGCCGCAAGCTGGCCCAGCGGGGACAGCCACAGACCCGGCAGGCGGCGCTGACCCGGGTCCGGGACGCGGTGGGGGTCCGGGTGATCTGCGGGTTTCAGGACGATGTGTATCAGGTTGCCCGGTGGCTGGAGGACCAGGCGGCGTTTTCCGTGCTGGAGACCAAGGACTACATTTCCTATCCTAAGGAGAATGGCTATCGAAGCTACCACCTCATTTTGGGCCTCCGGGCAGGGCCGGGGCGGGGGATGACGGTGGAGGTGCAGCTGCGGACCATCGCCATTGATTTTTGGGCCAGTCTGGAGCACCAGCTCAAGTACAAACGGCAGGTCCCTCATGCCCGCCTGGTCCGGGAGGAGCTTCGACGCTGTGCCGATGAGATCGCCTCTGTGGACCTGTCTATGGAGACCATTCGGGAGCTGCTGGCCGGTAGTTTCTGACCGGTTACGCCTCAGGGGCGGAGGTCCGGGGATGGGTCCGGCGCCAGAGAATGCCCGCCACCACGCAGAGCAGCCCCAGGAGCAGAAAGCCCAGGATGATCAGGAACATCACGTTGGCGCTCATGGCGGCGGCCCAGTTGTGAAAGTCAATGGGGAGGATCAGCTGATAGGGGGTACTGGTGAAATAGCCCATGTGCAGATAGATCTGATCCAGAACAAAGGGCGCCAGCCAGATCCACAGGCCGGTCCACGCCAGACCCACCCCGGCCCGGAACCACCGGCCCAGGGGGAGGTAGCGCAGGGCGCCCAGCCAGCCCCAGGGAAGGGCCAGACACAGCAGGGCAATGGGCAGCATGGGCAGGGGAAAGTCCCCGGTGCGTCCCTCCCAGGCCAGACCCGCCAGCAGGAGAATGGACTCAAAGGACAGATAGACCACCGCCTTGTGCCGGGACCAGTTCCAGGGCAGGGGGAGCTGTCGGAGCAGGAGGGGGAGCAGGGCAATGCCCAGTCCAAACACCGTCCAGAGCGCGGCGCTGAGGAACCACGTGCCCCCGGTGTACAGACAGGCCACCCCGAACAGGGCGAGGAGCAGGAGAAGCTCGATGCCCACGTAGAGGGAGACCTTCCGGTGGGCCAACTCCTCCGGCAGGGGCAGGGCGCGCAGGGCGAAGGGGAGGAAGACCAGGCCCATACCAAACAGCACGCTCACCCCGGCGATGAGGAACCAGTCCCCGCCGGTATAGAGACAGCAGACCAGCAGCAACAGCAGCAGGCAGCCGGTGAAGCCCCCCAGGCTGGCCAGTCCCCGACGTCCCTCTGGAACGAAGGTGGGCAGCAAGGTGAGGGAGGCCACCATGAGTTCTGAGGCCAGGACGATCCAGAACCAGGTGAGGGCATGCTGGCTGAGCAGGTTGCCCAGCAGACAGCCCAGGGTGATCAGGCCATACAGGATATATTGTCCCAGCCGGTAGTTTCGGGTCAGCTGCAAATATTTTTTGGCCAGCTGTTCCGCCCGCCTGCCCTCGGTGTCCTCGCTGGAGGACAGCAGCTCTTTCTCACTGCATTGCAGGACCTGACAGATGCTCTGGAGCAGGGTGATGTCAGGGTAGGCCAGCCCCCGCTCCCATTTGCTGACCGCGGAGTCGGTGACAAAGAGACGCTGGGCGAATTCCTTCTGGGTCATGCCCAGCTCTTTGCGCCGCTGGCAGATGAAGGTGCCAAATGATTTCTTGTTTTCCATCCGTTCACACACTCCTTTGGTTGGATGTGCCTTGCAAGACGGAAGCATCATAGCAAACCATGGGGGAGAAAGTCAATGCAAAGCCCCCATTTTTCCACTCGACCATCAGGAAAGTGCAGCAATGCCAAGGGTTTTCAGAGATTCCTTCCCGCATGCGCCCTGCTGAAAAAACGGCTATGAGCCCCCTGTTTTCAGGGGGCTCGTTTTCTTTGGGACGCGGGCGGGTCCCCGGTGGGCGGGGCAGAATAGGAGGTTACGGGGACACGGCCCGGCGGAACAGAGTCCAGGTGGAGAGCGCGTAAGCCAGCAGGAGAAGCAGAAGAATGCCAGCCAGGGCGGACACTTGAGACAGGAGTGCATCAAAGCCCAGGTAGGCGTTAATCTCTGTGGCAATCGACCAAAAGAAAAAGGCGGATATGGCCCCAGAGATCAGAACGGCCAGACCCACAGGCAGCCCAAACCACAGAGCCAGCTGTTTGGAAATGAGATGGTGGATGGAGCGGTCCTCCACGCCCAGCTTGCGCAGCACACCGAACCGGTAGCGGTACTGGTTGGCGTCCCACAGCTGCTGGAGGGAGAGAATGGTAAAGCAGATGACCATGAGCACCACGGCTCCGTAGACCATCACGGCGTGGAATAAGAAAATCTGTGATTTGGTGTCACTGATCTGCTGGGTTCGGGTATCCAGGCTGTACTCGGGACCGTCCTGCAGGGACTGTTCCGGGTAATGGGTGGAGAAGGCGTCCTGCAGGGCAGCGGCGTCTGCATAGGGAATGGGGTGGGCCGTGGCAAGATACCGCTTGGTCATAACGGGAAGGAGCTGATGGCAGACCTGGTCGGGCAGGACATAGGTTACATGGGTGTAAAGATTATAGAAAGTTTCCCCCATGGACTCTGTGTGGAGAGCATCCTGGGCCAGGGAGAGGGTGCCGGCATCGGTGGACAGGGTGGGATGGTTGCGGAGAAAGGCCGCCTGGTCTTCCGGGGTGGAGATGGCGTCCCACTGGGTGCTGAACTCCCTCGCCCCCAAGGAGATGGGGGGATACCCCAGCATCTGCCGGATGGCGTTGTAATCGGACAGTGCCACAGCCACAACGGGGAAGTCATACTTGTTTCGGTTGTGGAACTGGGATGCCTCCGGCAGGTAAAGGGAAAAGACACGGTCTTGGGTGATCTGGATGCCCCGCGCCTCTAAAAACGTGGGGACAAAGTCATACGTGTCTTGAGGCAGGTCTTCCTGACGGAGGACATTGTTGTAATAACTGTTGATCTGCACGTCATAGATGGCCCGCTCCTCCAGATAGCCCTCTGCCCAGCCGCTCAGGGCGGGGGAGAGGGCAAACAGGACGGTGGACAGTACCAGGGTCAGGCTGATCAGAGTCATGGATTTGCTGGCAGAGCGAAGCTTGGAGAGAACCTGGCCGTAGAAAAAGAGGTTTTCCCCGGTGTACTTATGGGCGGGGGACCTGTCCTTCCAGGCGGACAGCAGGCGGCTGGACAGATACATCACCGTACAGAGGAAGAAAGACAGGTAGACAAGAAAAAAGAGCAGGTAGGAGCGCAGGCTCTCCTGAGAAATAGGCAGGGAGTAGGTCCGGTCCATCCACGGGGCCAGGGCGATGAAGAAAAGGCTGATGAGGGACTGGACCAGGAGAAAGGCCAACAGAGGGAGAAAGCGCCGCCGCTTAAAACACCATAGTCCGCTCCCTGCCAAGCCCGCCAGGGGAAGTACGGCATTGGACACATAGAAGATACGGGCCAGTAGAGGCAGGCGGGAATCATAGTAAAGGGAGGCATACCAGAGATTCATCGCCGCGATTCCTGCCAGCGCGGCCAGGTAGAGAATGGTCACCACAGGCATCCAGCGGCTCTTTTTCAGACTGTCCTCATTTTTGCGCCGGGCCTGGAGCATGTCGATGACATGGAGCTTTTGAATGGACCGGACGTTAAACAGACCCACCACGAAAAAGCTCAGGGAGAAAAAGAGCAGAGTGAGGGCGGCGGTATCCGGGAAAAGGGCCCAGGAGAGCTGAAAAGACTGGCCATAGCTGGACAGGAGCATAGCGGTGATGAACTGGGAGAGGAGGCTGCCCAACGGGATTCCCAGCCCCAGGGAGAGCAGTCCCATGAGGAACGTCTCGCCAAAGAACAGCCAGGCGGTGGTTCGCTGTTCCATGCCCAGAATGGTTTGCATGGCGAATTCCTGCTGTTTTTGTCGGATCATATACCGGTTGACATACCGGATGAGAAAGAGCAGGAGCAGTGTGACCCCACAGATGGCCAGCTTCATCCACTCACTGAGAAAGGAGAGATCAAATTCCGCCCCCAGAGCAGGGTGGTAATAACGGCTGGAGATGGAGAGAAAGGCGTAGAACAGCCCCACACACAGGGTCAGGGTTACCAAATAGATCAGGTAATCCTGGACGGATCGCCGGGCGCTGCGGAGGATCAGCTTACCGTACATCCACTGTGCCCCCTCCCATCATGGTGAGCACATCCAGAATTTTTTCAAAGAACTGTTTTCGGCTGTCGTTCCCCCGGCGAAGCTCGGAGAAGACGGCGCCGTCCCGGAGAAACAGAATGCGCTCTGTGTAGCTGGCGGTGAAGGCATCGTGGGTGACCATGACAATGGTGGCGCCCATCTGCTGGTTCATGCTCTCCAGGGTGCCCAGCAGCATCTGGCTGGCGTGGCTGTCCAGAGCCCCGGTGGGCTCATCAGCCAAGATGAGCTTGGGGTGGTTTATCATGGCCCGGGCGCAGGCGCACCGCTGCTTCTGGCCGCCGGAGATCTGATAGGGGAACTTGGACAGGATGTCCCCGATGTTCAGGGCGTCCGCCATCTGCTGGACCTGTTCATCAATCTGGCCGGGCGGGACCTTGTTGATGGTGAGGGCCAGGGCGATGTTTTCCCCCACGGTAAGGGTGTCCAGGAGGTTGAAGTCCTGAAAGATAAACCCTAAGTTTTCCCGGCGGAACCGGGCCAGCTCCTTGGGTTTGAGCTGGGTGATGTCCCGGCCCTCCAGCAGAATGGAGCCGGCGCTGACGGTGTCGATGGTGGAGATGCAGTTGAGCAGCGTGGTCTTGCCGGAGCCGGAGGCCCCCATGATCCCCAAAAATTCCCCGGAGGAGACGGAGAAGCTGATGTCGTCGATGGCGCGGGTCACCCCGCCGCCGTTGCCATAGATTTTCTGGATATGCTCCAGACGCAGCAGTTCGTTCATGTGAATCACCTCCCCTGTAGTCTAAGAGATGCCGGAGAGAATTTGTAGCTTCTTTTCTTACAAAGTTCTAACAAAATTGTAAGAATTACAGCGGACCCTGCACCCCGTGGATGAAGTCGTTGATCCGAAAGGTCAGGGAAAGGGTGGTTCCCCCTGGGGAGGATTGGGCCTGGAGGCCGATGTCCAGCTTGTCGCACAGGCGTTTGCAGAGGTAGAGCCCCAGCCCGGTGGCGTTTGGGGCGGACCGGCGGCCATTTTGACCGGTAAAGCCCTTGTCAAAAATGCGGGGCAGGTCCCTGGCATCAATGCCGATGCCGTTGTCCTGCAGGGAGAGGGTCAGCGTATCCTGGTCCCGGACGGCGCGGAAGGTGAGGATCGGAGGGTCCCGCCGGTATTTTACCGCGTTGCTGATGAGCTGATTGAGGATGAAGCAAAGCCATTTTTCATCGGAAAATACGGTGTCCTCCGTCTCATGCACCTGAAGGGTGACTCCGTTTTGCAGCAGGAGATACTTGTTTTGCCCTATGGACTGGTGGACTGCGTCAAAGAGCCGGAGTTCCCGGATGAAATAGTCCTTTTCCGTGTGTTCGCTGCGGGCGTAGTAGAGGGCTTGCTCGGTGTAGCGGTCAATGGCCTCCAGGGCGGACAGCAGCGCCGGGGAAGCGGGGCTGGGGTGGTTTTCGCAGAGGAGCTTGCTGGCGGCGATGGGGGTTTTGACCTCATGAATCCACTGCTCGATGTACTCCCGGTATTCCCCGCGCTCCCGCTGGATGGCACTGATCTGCTCCAGCATGGACCGGCCGGCGCGCTTGAGAATTTGATAATAGACCTGGTCGTCCGCCCGGGTGGGCGCCTGCATGATTTCACCGATGAGATAGGTCTCCCGGAGGCTTTCCGACAGGGACAGCAGGGCATCCAGCTGGTGCTTGCGCAGCAGATAAGACCGGACCATCCAGCCCCCCGCCACCCCGGCCCAGGTCAGCAGGATCAGCAGAATGCTGTCCCGGTTGTTCCCGTTTAGGGCGAGAAAGCAGGCCAGGGCGGCCATGGACAGCAGATGGACCAGGAGCAGGGGGAACTGCTGCTTCCAGAACAGACGGGCGCTCATAAGGTGTATCCCTGCCGGTGTTTGGTTTTGATGAAATTTTCTAAGCCCAGGGCGGAGAGTTTTTCCCGGATTCGGCCGATGTTGACGCTCAGCGCGTTGTCGTCCACATAGAGCTGGTTGTCCCAGAGATAGGAGACCAGATCCCCCCGGGCGCAGATGGTCCCGGCGTGTTTGAACAGATAGTAAAGGATTTTCAGCTCGTTTTTGGTCAGGTCCGCCGCCTGCCCCTGATAGAGAAGCTGGCTGCGTTCCAAGTGGAGTTCCGCCCCGCCATAGGTGAGCACTTGACCGGGTTGGTCGGGATAGGCCCGACGCAGCAGAGCGGCTATTTTGGCCAGGAGAATGGCGGTGTGGTAGGGCTTGGTGATAAAGGCGTCGCCGCCCAGCAGAATGCTGCTGAGCTCATCCATGTCCGTGTTACAGCTGGTGACAAAGATGATGGGAACCGTGGAGAAAGCGCGGATCTGGGAGCACAGGGAGAACCCGCTTTGGCCGGGGAGCTTGATATCCAGAAGGATCAAGTGGGGCTGAACGGTGTTTACCTGAGAGAGTGTAGTGGAGAAATCCACCACGGCGGCGGCCTCATATCCCTCGGCCTGGAGAAGGGTGACCAGCTCCCGTTGGATGGTGGGATCGTCCTCAACGACAAGAATTTTGTATGGCATCGCAAAACGTCCTTTCTATGGTTTGCGCCAGACCAGGGTCAGATAGACCTGGCCTGTCTCTGGCTCGGTGTCCTGGTCGAGGGGAGAGAAGCCCTCCCGTTGGTAAAAGGCCAGCGCCCGCTGGTTGTTCTGATAGACCTGTAAGGTGATCAGCGGGTGCCTGGCTTTCAAATGAGTGAGCAGGGCGCGGCCGATCCCGGTGGAGCGGCAGGTGCTGCGGACGAAGAGACCGGACAGGTGGTGCCCCGTCATGCCGGCAAAACCCGCGATGTGTCCGCCGGTTTCGTAAATGGACAGCTCCGCTTGGGGGAGCAGGCGGGCCACCAGGGCGGTGTGCCGGTGCCAATGGTCTGGCGGGATAAAGGCGTGGGCCTCCAGATTGCCGGACAGCCAGAGGTCCATCAGAGAGGGCAGGTCGTCAGGGCGGAAGGATCGGATCATGGAGACTCCTTTCAGTGGGGCCGGGCGGCGGTGCCCGGCCGGCGTGTCATTTTTTAAGAAAACCTTTCTTTTTTCTTCATTTCTCCCCAAGAAATTCCTGCTATGATACGAAGGCGCTGCCCGGGCACCGGCGTGAAAGGAAAGGAGGAGAAAAGGCCAGCCTCGTTTGGCTGGCCTGGAAGATCAGTATTTCATCTGGAACAGGGTCTGGCTCATGGCCAGCTTGTCCGGGCGGCTGTTTTGAAAGGTGACCGTGCCGAACCCGGTTCGGTCGGTCAGAAGAGACGCGGCCTCCAGCTGGCGGCGAAGCTGCCGGGCGGTGCCCTCACTGCCGTCAATGATGGAGACGGGACGGCCGAAATTGCGGGCGATGGCCTTTCGGACGAAGGGATAGTGGGTGCAGCCCAAAACAATATAGTCGATGTTGCAGTACCGGAAAGGCAGGAGGAGGTCCTGCAGGTAGGCGTCCAGAACCGGACCGTCAAAGATGCCCCGCTCCACCATCTCCGCCAGCCCCTTGCAGGGCAGGGAGATGACGTTGGCGTGGCCGCAGAAAGCGGCGGCCAGCTTTTGGTATTTGTCCTCCCGGATGGTGAGGGGGGTGGCCATGACGATCACCGAAGAACTGCCCGCAGCCAGCGCGGCGGGCTTCACCGCGGGCTCGATGCCGATGATGGGCAGTCCCGGGTGGAGCTGGCGCAGCAGGCCGATGGCTGCGCTGGTGGCGGTGTTGCAGGCCACCACGATTCCTTTGACCCCTTGCGCCAGCAGCCTGTCCACGGCGGAGAGGGTCAGGGCCCGGACCTGGTCCAGGGACTTTTCCCCATAGGGGGCGTTGGCGGAATCCCCGAAAAAGAGAAAATTTTCCTGGGGCAACAGGCGCACGCAGGCGCGGAGAACGCTGATGCCGCCCAGACCGGAGTCAAAGACCCCGATGGGACGGGCTTGGGCTTCCATATTCCTTCCCCCTCTCTCCTGGCTGGCGGCTGGATGCGGGCCATAGCCGTTTTGCGCTATTATACCACCATTTTTCCGGCCGCGCCATAGGATTTTTTGGGAAGGAGGGACCAAGCGGGCGCAAAAAGGCTGGCAGGGGCATAGAGTGGTTTGAGGGTGACCTGCCCTCATGAGATCGTCCCGCCGTTTCGGCGGAGAAAGGAAGCAATATGAAGCGTTACCAATGCAACGACTTTGAATTGCCCAACCGGCGGCCCTGGACACCGCCTGGCTGCTGCCCGCCCCAGTGCCCGCCTCAGTGTCCGCCGCCCTGCCCACCCCCGATGCCGGAGCCCTGCCCCCCGCAGCCTCCCTATCCGCCCCAACCCCCCTGCCCGCCTCTGCCTCCCTGCAACACCGGGTGCGTGCCCACGCCCTGGGTGCTGGGCGGCATTTACCGGGCGGGCCAGCTGGTGACCTATAATGGCTTCCTCTATGTGGCCAACGTAGACAACGCCAGCGGGGTGCCTGGGGAGTCTCCGGACTTTACCCTGCTGTCCACGCTGCAGCCCATCGGCCCCACAGGCCCTGCCGGCCCCACGGGTCCCACGGGCCCTGCTGGACAGCCCGGAATTCCGGGTCAGCCGGGGACGCCTGGCGCTGCGGGTCCCACGGGTCCCACGGATACAAGGAAGGATGGACAACACAGGCGGGAAAAACGGGGAAAAAAGGGGGAATTTGGTGCGCTTTTGATGCAGAACATACCGTACAATAGACTAACTTCACTATGTGCTTTTTTCTAAGGTGCAGGTAGGAATTTTCTGGAAGGTGATGTGGGTGAAACAGGCCATCAGCTGGTTTCTTGTATTTATGATTCTGTTCTCCTCGGCGTCCCTGCTCCGCGAACCGGCGGGAAGCACGGAGGACTGGGAGAACCCTTATATTGATGTGACCCAGGATCTGTGGAGTTATCAATACATCACGGAGCTGAATAAGGCCGGCGTGCTGCCTTCCAGTGAGAAATTCCAGGGGCAGGAGGAGGAGACCCGGGGAAACCTGGTCCTCTACCTTTATAATATGGACCAGGGCGTTTTCAAGGACCGCAAGAAGAGCCGGGACAAGAAGAAGGAGAAAGCGGCCCCCAACTTCACCGATGTCACCAAGGATTCCCCCTACTACGACGCGGTGTGCTGGGCCTACCAAAACGGCCTGGTGGGCGGGACCACCGAGACCACCTTTGCCCCGGAGCACTCCCTGACCCGGGAGCAGGTGTGCACCGTTGTGGCCCGGTTTGCGGCCCTGGAGGAGATCTCTCTGCTGCAGGTGGTGGAGCCCGACCAGTTTAAGGACTCCCTGTATATTGATGAATATGCCCGCAGCGGGGTGACCGCCTGCCAGATGGCGGGGATTGTCAAGGGATATGACAACGGCTTTTTCCAGCCGGACAACACCCTGACCCGGGAGGAGTGTGCCGCTGTGGTCTATCGGGTGATGACGGCGGCGGATATGGAGATCCCCGAGGGCAGCGCGGTGGTGGACCTGACGGAAGGGGCCTATGACAGCCTGTATGACAATTACCAGGACATCACGTTCACGGCGTTGGTGCCGGAGACGGAGGAGGGGCCTGTGACCTTCTTTGACCAGGCGGTCTTTATCGGGGATTCCATCTCCATGACCCTGGAGGCCTACTGCGGCGCCAGCGGCGCGCTGGGCGAGGCTAAGTTCCTCTGTGCCGGCAGTATGAGCCCCACCAATATGCTCACCGGCAAGATCCTGCCGGAGTATCCCAAGGGGTCCGGCCAAAAGCCGGCCATTGGGGACAGCGTGGCGGCCACCGGCGCCAAGGTGGTCTATGTGATGCTGGGTATGGACAACATCGCCTATGGGGTGGAGCGGGCCACCAAGGATTACCTCACCATTCTCAACCAGATCATCGAAAAGAATCCAGGGGTTCAGATTGTGGTGCAGTCCGTGACCCCTATGGCGGATTCCAGCACCAGCTACTCGGAAAAGCTGAACAACGAACAGATTAACGCATTTAACGAGACCATGAAAGCATATTGCCAGGACAACCGCTGGTACTACGTGGATGTGGCCGAGGCATTCAAAGACGAAAAGGGCTTCCTGAAAAAGGAGTACTGCAGTGACTACGGCAGTATGGGCATGCACTTTACCTATGAGGGAGCCAAGATTTGGGTGCAGTATCTCAAAACCCATATTCCCCAGGATTTGCTGTAATCAATGGAAAGGAGAATTCCATGAAAAAATGGACGATCCGAATTCTCGTCCTACTATTCCTATTGACCGGGTCTGCCTGCAGCCAGTCGGTGCCGCCTGCCGAAGGGGAGGAGACACTGCTGGTCCAAGGAGAGAGCGGCGGCCCGGAAAATCTGCCGCCGGCCTTTGACCCTGTGGTTCCCGCTGCCGAGGCGGTGGACCCCCAGTGGTTTGCAGATGCGGCCTTTGTGGGAGATTCCGTGTCGGTGATGCTGGAAAATTACAATACCAGCACAGGCCGGCTGGGGAGTCCGGCGTTCTTTTGCTCTGTGAGCTTGAGCCAGACCAACGCCTTGTCCTATCAGGCGGGGAATGCCCGGCTTCCGGAATATCCCAAGGGGTCCGGCCAGCACCCGCTGGTGGCGGACGGCATCGCCAGCGCCGGCGCGAAAAAAGTTTATTTGATGCTGGGCATGAATTGTATCGCCGGGGGTGTTGACAGAGCAAGTCAAGATTTGGTAACATTAGTTGATCAGATCCTGGCCAAGTCCCCCGAGGCGGCCATTTTCATCCAGTCGGTGACGCCGATGACCGCGGACAGCCCCCGGGCGGATGACGCCTTAAACAATGGGACCATTCAGGCATTCAATGAGAGAATGCGTCAGATTTGCCAGGAGAAGCAGTGGTATTTTGTCAATGTGGCAGAGGCGGTCTCCGATGAGAATGGATTTCTCCGGAGTGAGTTCAGCGGGGACCGGGCCATGGGGATCCATTTCAATTACGACGGTGCTGCGGCGTGGGCAGACTATCTCCTCACCCATGTGCCCCAGGCGCTGAAGTAAGATATTTTTTAGGAGGATGAATGAGGAAGTATGAAACGGATAGTATCTCTTGCAGCCATTGTGCTCACCTTGACCATGGCGCTGTCCTTGGCCGCCTGCGGCGAGGAACCCGGAACCAATGAAAACACGGAAAACGGCCAGAATCAGACCAGTTCCAATGAGACAGGCAAAACTGTGGACCTGGCGGCGCTGCGGACCCAGTTTGTAACGGATTACAGCCTGACGGATGTCCTGGAGGTGGAGACCGAGGGACTGAATAATCTGTATGGAATTACGGAAGATATGGTGAAGAATTCCGCCAGCTTTTCCGCCTCCTCCGGGGCAGCGTTTGCCCAGGAAGTGGTGATGGTGGAGGCGGTTGACGAGTCCGCTGCCGCCACTGTGGCTGAAAAGCTGGAAACCCGTCTGTCCACCATCGCAGAGCAGGCTGCCTCCTACGATCCCGACAGTCTGGCGCTGGCGGAAAAGTGCAAGGTGGTCACCGACGGCGTCTATGTGGGGATGTTCTTCTCCTCCCACTATGACGACATGGCGGCCGCGTTCCAGAGCGCGCTGTCCTGAGTGCGTGTTCCCAGAGCATCAAAAAAGAAACCGGCTGCCGGGCAATCGAAGGACTGCCCGGCAGCATTTATTGGAGAATAAACGCCTATGGTTTTTTCAAGTTTACCTTTCCTGTTCCTGTTTTTGACGGTGGTTCTGTTGGTCAGCCACATTCTGCCCTTCCGATTCCGGAACTTCTTCCTGCTCCTGGCCAACCTGGTTTTTTACGCCTATGGAGAGCCTGTTTACGTCCTCATTATGATCGGCTCCATTCTGGTGAACTTCTTTGCCGGGCTGCTCATGGACAAGCAGTCCACCCAGGGCCGGCGCCGGGCGGTGCTGGTGGTGGGCATCGTGCTGAACCTGGCGGCACTGGGGGTGTTCAAGTACGCCGGCCTCTTTGTAAGCACCCTGCGGGAGATTCCGGGGCTGTCCTCCCTGCCGGAGGTGGACATCGCGCTGCCCATCGGGATTTCCTTCTACACCTTCCAGGCGGTGTCCTATCTCATTGATGTCTATTGGGATGACTGCGCGGCCTCCCATAACCTGATTAACTTCGCCTCCTACATCTCCCTGTTCCCCCAGCTCATCGCCGGCCCCATTGTCCGGTACAAGGATGTCAACGAGCAGCTGGTCTCCCGACGGGAGACGCCCACCCTTTTTAATTCCGGGGTTCGCCTCTTTGTGGTGGGGCTGGCCAAAAAAGTGCTGCTGGCCAACCAGTTTGGCATGCTGTGGGACGCCATGTCCGCCGACCCGGTGGCCGCCGGCGCCCTGGGGGCCTGGGCGGGAGCCTGTGCCTATACGTTGCAGATTTATTTCGACTTTGCCGGTTACTCCGACATGGCTCGAGGCCTGGGGAGAATGCTGGGCTTTGAATTCTGCATCAACTTCAACTATCCCTATATTTCCAAGAGCGTGACGGAGTTTTGGCGCCGGTGGCACATCTCCCTGTCCACCTGGTTCCGGGACTATGTGTATATCCCCTTGGGGGGCAACCGGTGCGGCAAGCTCCGCCAGTGTGTCAACATTCTGGTGGTATGGGCCCTGACGGGCTTTTGGCACGGCGCGGGGTGGAACTTCCTGTTCTGGGGGTTCTACTACGGGGTGCTGCTGCTGTTGGAAAAGCTGTTGCTGGGGAAATATATCCGCCGGCTGCCGGCAGTGTTCCAGCATCTGTATGCCATGGTCATTGTGATCATCGGATGGGTGTTCTTTGCCTCCCCGGACCTGTCCACGGCGCTGGCCTACCTTCAGGTGATGTTCTCCTTCTCGCCGGGCACCATGGGAGGGGCTTCCCTGGTGATGCCGTGGCTTGGCATGGCGGTCATTGGGGTGGTGGCAGCCACGCCCCTGGCCAAGAATCTGTGGGAGAAGCTCCAGGGGAAAAAAGCCATGCCCTTGGTGGAAGGGGCGCTTTGTCTGGCCGCGCTGCTCCTGTGTACTGCCAGCCTGGTCAGCGACAGCTACAATCCCTTCCTGTATTTCCGGTTCTGAGAGGGGGAACCTATTGTGAAAAAATTGTATTCCTTTTTGCCGGCGCTGATCTTCCTGGTATTTCTGGGGGTCATGGCCCTTCTGCTGCTGTTCTCCCCGGTGCGGGACTACTCGGAGAATGAGAAACGCTATCTGGCCGGGCGGCCTGAGGTGACGGTCTCCGGGATTCTGGAGGGGGAAACCCAGGAACAGCTGGAGAAGTTTACCGCGGACCAGGTCCCCGGACGGGACTTCTTTGTGGGGGTCAACGCCTATTGGAACCTGGCCACCGGCCGCAATGGAGCCCAGGATATCTACCACTGCAAGCAGGGCTATCTGATCAACGCCCCCAAGACTTACAATGAGAAGATTTTCACGGACAACCTAACCAAGTTCGATCAATTCGCCGCCCAGCTGGGGATTCCGGCAGACCTGATGATGGTACCCTCTACGGGCTATCTCATGGAAGAAGTCCTTCCCACGTTCCATGGGACCTACGACGACGACCAGCTCTATGACAAGGCAGAACAGATCTTGCAAAATACCCGTCTGGTGGATGTGCGGCAGGCCCTGCTGGAGGGGAAGGAAACCGGCCAGATCTGCTACCGGACCGACCACCATCTGACTTCCTATGGGAACTATTTGCTCTACCGGGCCTATCAGATCGCCCAGGGGGCGCCTTACCTCTCCCGGGATGCCTATGAGGTGGCCAGCTACGATGGGTTCTACGGCACCACCTGGTCGGGCAGCGGCTACTGGTTCACCCAGCCGGATCAGGTGGAGGTGTGGGACAGCGGAATTCAGCCCACGGTGACCTTGATCGACGGAAGCGCCGCGCCCCAGGTTTCGCACAGCCTTTTCTTCCCCTCGCACCTGGAGGAGATGGATAAATACCCGGTTTTTCTGGATGGCAACCACAGCCTGGTCACCATCCAGAATCCCAACGCGGAGGGGGGGAACCTTCTGGTGATCCGGGATTCCTATGCCCACTGCTTCAGCACCTTCCTGGCGTCCGACTATCAAAATATCTACCTGGTGGACCTGCGGTACTACCGGGATAACCTGTCCCAGTTTGTGGCGGAACATCCGGTGGACCGGGTGCTCTACCTCTATGGGGTGGACAACCTGGTCAGCGACACCAATTCCGCTTGGCTGAAATAAGCTTGCGTTCCGGCGGGCCCGCCCCCTCACAGGGGTGGGCCCGCTTGATCAAATGTTAAGAATTTCGACATGACTGGGTCATAAACGCGGGATATCCTGGGAGAAATCCAGGTATCCGGAGAAGGCACGGCGGTACCATTGGGCATGAGGTACCTGACGACAGCGTGGTACGCCGCCGGCTTGCCAGAACCCCGACGGGATGGTATGATAGACCTGATTCAACGGGCAGAGGAGGGGCGGCATGGCGGAGATTAACATTGCGCTGGAGTGTTTTGGAAGCATTCTCACCCTCATTCTTCTGGGCAGTCTGCTGCTCCACGGGGACCGGTCCAACCCTTCCACCCGGCTGTTTGTGGGGATGCTGCTGGTGAACTTAGTGTCCCTGTGGGCGGATGCCTGGGCCTGGTATTGGAACGGGACGGAGTATGTGGTTTGGAACTGGCTGGGAAATTTTCTGCAATACCTGTCGGGATATGTGCTTCTCTTCCTCTACTGTCAGTATCTCTTGGTCCGGGCCTCTCTTTGGACAACGTGTCCCTGGATTCGGCGGAGTGTGTCCGCGTTGTGCCTGCTGGGGATTGGCCTGACCGTCCTCACCCAGTTTACCGGCCTGTTTTATACCATCACGCCGGAGCACCTCTGCCTGCGGGGAGAGGGATTTTGGCTCTCCCAGGCCATCGGGCTGGTGGCGCTGGCCCTGGTGGGGGGCGTGATGGGCCTGCATCGCAAGGGACAGGCGCGGGAGGAGAGAGAACTTCTGCCGGCGTATGTGCTGCTGCCCATGGGCATTCTGGCGGCGGAACTGCTTTGGACGGAGATTACCTTGCTGGGCATCGGGGCGACGCTGACCCTGGTGCTGGTCTTTGTCAATGTCCAGCTGCAGCGGGACCGGCGTCTGCGGGCCCAGGACAAGGAACTGGCGGAGAAGAAGATTGCCATTATGCTCAGCCAAATTCAGCCCCATTTCCTGTATAACATTTTGGGAAGCATCGAGTGGCTCTGTGAAACCAATCCCCAGAAGGCCCAGGAGGCCACCGATGAGCTGGCCCGCTTCCTCCGGGGGAACATGGACAGCCTGCAGAGCACGCGGGTCATCCCCGCCAGCCGGGAGCTGGAGCATGTGCGGTGCTATCTGAATCTGGAGCGTATCCGCTTTGGAGCCCATCTGCGGGTGGAGTATGCCATTGAGACCAGCGATTTCTTCCTCCCGGCCTTGAGCTTGCAACCGCTGGTGGAGAACGCGGTACGCCATGGGGTCACCAAGCGGGAGGAGGGCGGCACCATCTGGATCTCCGCCCGGGAGACGGAGGAGAGCTACCAGGTGACCATCCGGGATGACGGTGTGGGGTTTGACCCGGTGCGGGTGCGTGGGGACGGGCGGGAACACGTGGGGATCGAAAACGTCCGCAGCCGCTTGACCGCCCAGTGCGGCGGGACGCTCTGCATCGCCAGCCAGGAGGGCGTGGGGACAGTGGCCCAGGTGCGGATTCCCAAGACAGGGGATACCCAAGGAAAGGAGTCTTTTGATGCGGATCATCGCGGCGGATGACGAGGCCCTGATGCTGGATATGCTCACGGACCGGATTCGGCAGGCCTGTCCCCAGGGGGAAATCCATCCCTTTTCCAGTGCCCGTCGGCTGCTGGCGTGGCTGGAGGAGACCGGAGAGGGCTTTGATGTGGCCTTTTTGGATATTGAGATGCCGGGGATGAGCGGCATCGCCCTGGCCCAGCGGCTGAAAGAGCTCTGTCCCCGGGGCAACCTGATCTTTGTCACGGGGTTTTCCCAATACATGGCGGAGGCCTTTCAGCTCCACGCCAGCGGATATATTCGCAAGCCTGTCACCGTCAAGGCGGTGGAAGAGGAGCTGCGCAACCTGCGTTACCCCGTACAGGAGCGGGCAGCACCCACCCTGCGGGTGCAGGCGTTTGGCAATTTTGAGGTCTTTTATGGGGGGCGGCCCGTCCATTTCAGCCGGAGCCGGACCAAGGAACTGTTTGCCTACTTGATCGACCGCCGGGGGGCGGGGAGCACCATGGGGGAGCTGATCTCCATCCTGTGGGAGGGCCGCCTGGACACCCCGAGCATCCGCAGCCAGCTGCGCAGCCTCATCACGGACCTGCGGACCACCCTCCAGGGGCTGGGCCAGGGGGCGATCATCATTAAGAAGCGGGATTTGATCGCGGTGGACCCGGAACGGGTGGACTGCGACTACTATCGCTTCCTGGCCGGGGACCGGCGGGAGGCCAATGCCTTTCGCGGGGAGTACATGTCCAACTACTCCTGGGCGGAGACCACCCTGGGGGCGCTGACGCGGAAGGAAGGACAGGGGGAAACAGGTTCATAGAGGGCGGTGCCCGATGCATAGGTTCTACCGAAGACGGTTGTCCCAGGACGGCCGAAAAAGGAGGGAGCCTATGGGCAGAGGCGGAAAGCTGGCCGGCGGCCTTTGGCGGGTGGGGCTGTATATCCGTTTGTCCCGGGATGACGGGCGGGAGGAGAGCCTCAGCGTGCAGAACCAACGAAAGATTTTGCTGGATTACCTGGAGCATGAATTCCAAGGCCAGTGGGAGCTGGCCGGGATCTATGTGGATGATGGCCTAACCGGCACCGATGACAGCCGGGAGAGTTTCCAGCGAATGATCGGGGATATGAAGGCGGGGAAGCTGAACTGTATCGTGTGCAAAACCCTCTCCCGGGCCTTTCGGAACTATGCGGACCAAGGCTATTTTTTGGAGGAGGTGTTTCCCCGCTACCGCACCCGGTTTATCTCCCTGGGCAGTCCCCGGGTGGACAGCTTTTTGGACCCCGAGGCGGTGCAGATGGGGCTGGAAATTCCCATCAATGGGATTCTCAATGACCGCTATGCCGCCAAAACCTCCGCGGATGTCCGGCGGACCCTGGATATGAAGCGGCGGCGGGGGGAGTTTATCGGGTCCTTCGCCCCCTACGGATACGATAAGGACCCGGCAGACCGGAACACCCTGATCCCGGACCCTGAGGCGGCGGCGGTGGTGGCTCGCGTATTTGAGTGGTATGTCCAGGGGGTGGGAAAGGGGACCATCGCCAGCCGGCTCAACGGCTTGGGGCTGCCCAATCCCACCGCCTATAAGGCCGGGAAGGGGTCCCGATACCGGCGCCCAGGGCCTGCCAACGATGGCCTGTGGACCCCGGCCACGGTGGCCCGGATGCTCCAAAATCCCGTCTACGCGGGTACCCTGGTGCAGGGCCGACAGCGGGTGGTGAGCTATAAGGTGCACCAGACCATGGCGGTTCCCCCTGAGGACTGGTATGTGGTGGAGGGAACCCATGTCCCCCTTGTGCCCCCGGCCCTGTTCCAGCGGGCCCAGGAACTGGCCCAGCGGGAGACCCGCCGGGCGCCGGGACAGAGGACGCTGCACCTGTTTGCCGGCTTCCTGCGGTGCGCGGACTGCGGCAAATCCATGAGCCGGAAGACCGCCCGGGGCATCGTCTACTACACCTGTTCCACCTATCGCCGAAAGTCCAAGACCGCCTGCACCAAGCACACCATTCGGGAGGACCGGCTCCGGTCCCAGGTGGCCCAGGCGCTGGGAGTACAGCTGGAGGCGTTGTCCCGGCGGCTTCTGTTTGAACAGGTGCGGGAAATTTTGGTCCATGAGGACGGCGAGGTGACCGTCTGTCCTTTGCCAGCGGAAGGGGCTTCCTCTGTTTAACGAAAATTTAACATTTGGGTGGTTTTTTATTTTACATGCTGGGGATAGACTGGTTGTAAAGAACAGGTTAAATGGGAGGAAATGAGGAGGCATCCCCAATGGAACGAATTTACTTGCTGGAGGACGACGACAGCATTCGCAAGCTGGTCATTTACGCCCTGGGCAGCCAAGGCTACGAGGCCCAGGGCTTTGACCGGCCTTCTGATTTTTGGAGCGCGATGGAGGGCCCCCAGCCCGCCTTGATCTTGCTGGATATTATGCTGCCGGAGGAGGATGGCCTTTCCATCCTGCAAAAGCTGCGGGCCTCGGCGGCCACCAAGCGCATTCCTGTGATCATGCTCACCGCGAAGAACACGGAGTATGACCGGGTGGTGGGCCTGGACAGCGGCGCCGATGACTTTATCTCCAAGCCCTTCGGCATGATGGAGCTGGTGGCCCGGGTCCGGGCGGTCCTCCGCCGCACGGAGCAGAAGCCGGAGACCGAGGACTACCAGGTGGGAGACCTTTTCGTCAGCCCCCAGCGCCATGTGGTCCGGGTGGCAGGGGAGGAGGTTCCCCTGACCAATAAGGAGTTTGAACTTCTGTGCCTGCTGCTGGAGCACCAGGGCATGGCCATGACCCGGGACGCCATCATGGATGGGGTCTGGGGCCAGGAGTTCAGCCGGGAGAACCGGACCTTGGATGTCCATGTGCGGACCCTGCGGACCAAGCTGGGCGCTGCCGGGCACTATATTGAGACCGTCCGGGGGGTGGGCTATAAGATCGGAGGGGCCTCATGACGGGCAAGATTTTCCGCAGCTGCTTCCTGGTGGGGCTGGCGGTGATGATCCTGTGTACCGGGCTTTTCGTAGCGGTGATGGCCTCCCAGTATGAGGAGGAGGTCTATCAGCAGCTCCAGGAGGAGCTGGCCTATGTGAAGCACGGCATGGAGGAGAGCGGACAGGCCTACCTGACTGGCCTGCAGACCACCCAGCGCCTGACCTGGGTGGACACCGACGGCACCGTGCTCTATGACAGTGTGGCAGACCCCGCCACCATGGAGAACCACGGGGACCGGGCGGAGATCCGGCAGGCGCTGGAGGAGGGCTCTGGACAGGGAAAACACCTCTCCAACACCCTGCTGCAAAAGAATCTCTACTATGCCGCCCGTCTGTCGGACGGGACGGTTTTGCGGATTTCCTGTGTGGAGACCACGGTGGGGGCGCTGATTCTGGGGGTTCTCCAGCCGGTGCTGTGGATTTTGGTGCTGGCCCTCATCCTGTCGGGGATTCTGGCCTCCCGGCTGTCCCGGCAGATTACCAAACCCATCAACAGCCTGGATTTGGAAAACCCCAGGCTGGATGAGACCTATGAGGAGCTCTTTCCCCTGGTCAGCCGCCTGCGGGAGCAGAACCGCACCATTGGCCGGCAGATGGACGCCCTGGGCCGCCGGCAGCGGGAGTTTGCCGCCTTGGCGGAGAACATGAGCGAAGGGGTTTTGCTCATCGACAGCCGTTACCATGTGCTCTCCGGCAATCAGAGCGCCTTTCACTTGCTGGGGGAGAAGCAGCAGCCCGAGAGCATCCGGCAGGGGACCTGCCGGCGGGAGATCTGGGAGGCCGCGGGCAAAGCCCTGGCCGGCCGCCATGCCGAGACCCTGATGCGGGGCGAGTCCCACATCTTCGAGATTCTGGCCAGTCCGGTTACTGCCAACGGACAGGTGACCGGCGCGGTGATTCTCATGGTGGATGTCACCGAACGAGAGGAGCGGGAGAGCCTGCGGCGGGAGTTCTCCGCCAATGTCTCCCATGAGCTGAAAACCCCCCTCACCTCCATTTCCGGGTTTGCCGAGCTCATGAAAGAGGGCCTGGTGGAAGCGGATAAGATGAAGGAATTTGCAGGGGACATTTATAAGGAGTGCAGCCAGCTTATTGCCCTCATTGACGATATTATGAAGCTCTCCCGCCTGGATGAGGGGTCGGAAGAGCTGCTGGCGGAACGGGTGGACCTGTATGACCTGTCCCAAAAGATCCTCCAGGAGCTCACCCCTGTGGCCGCGAAGCGGGGAATTTCCCTGCACATGGAAGGGGGGCGCCAGACGATCCAGGGGGTGTGGCGGATTCTCCATGAGATGATCTATAATCTCTGTGACAATGCCATTAAGTACAACAAAGACGGGGGCGCTGTGACCGTCCGGGTGACGGAAGAGGAGGACCAGGTGGTTGTATCCGTGGAGGATACCGGCATTGGAATCTCCGAAGGGCAGCAGGACCGGGTATTTGAGCGGTTCTACCGGGTGGATAAGAGCCATTCCCGCCGGGTGGGGGGCACCGGCCTGGGGCTGTCCATTGTCAAGCACGGCGCCCAATACCATAATGCCCAGCTCTCCCTGGACAGTGAACCGGGCGCGGGAACAACCATTACCCTGCGTTTCCCCAAACAAAGCGCGGCCTGAATGGAGGAGAGCGAGCACCTTATTTGAAGTTAGAAGGAGAAATCCATGATTACATTTGAAGAAATTAAAAAGGACCCGGGTATCCGGACCTATATTCAGAAGGCAGACGAGTCCCTGATCAATCTGGGCTTTACCGAGCACAGCTTTGCCCACGTGGGACTGGTGGCGGCCAACAGCAAGTATATTTTGGAGACGCTGGGGTACACCCCGCGGGAGGTGGAGCTGGTCCAAATCGCGGCCTACCTCCACGACATTGGCAACCTGGTCAACCGCATCGACCATTCTCAGAGCGGGGCGGTGATGGCCTTCCGCCTGCTGGACCATCTGCATATGGACCCCTTGGACATTGCCGAGGTGGTCACTGCCATTGGCAACCACGACGAGGGGACAGGTACGCCTGTCAGTCCCATGGCGGCGGCGTTGATTCTGGCGGACAAATCCGACGTCCGCCGCAGCCGAGTGCGCAACCAGGACATCAGCAAGTTTGATATCCATGACCGGGTCAACTATTCGGTGACCAAGGCGGAGCTGAAGATCAATGAGAACAAGACGCTCATTAAGCTCAAACTCCACATTGACACCCGGTATGGCTCTGTGATGGACTATTTTGAAATTTTTCTCAACCGGATGGTTCTCTGCCGGAAGGCGGCGGACACCTTGGGGCTTCAGTTTAAGCTGATTATCAATGAACAGCAGCTGATTTGAGGCAGAGAAAGAGACACGGCTACAAAAGCAGCGACGGCCTGAGGTAATTACCTCAGGCCGTTTTTTCTTTGCCATCCAAGACTTTTTTTCTGGTACAGGGGGAAAATACCAAGGGAAGAAAAAATTTTGATTTAACCAAAACTTTATCTTTCTTTGGTTTTTCCTTTAACCGAAACTGGATACACTGTACTTGTAGAAAACAAGAGATCAAACAGAAAACCAAGAAAGAAATGAGGAATTTAACCATGAAAAGAACCATGAAGAAAGCCATGAGCATTCTTGCTGCCTCTGCGGTTCTGGCCCTGACGCTTGCCGGCTGCGGAAATGAATCCACCGATCCTGCAACAACAGATGGCAGCGGTACGGACTCTGCGTCCACTGTCTCCGGTACGGTGGCTACCAATGGCTCCACCTCCATGGAGAAGGTGATCGGCAACCTGAAGGAGCAGTTTGAAAATGACAACGACGGCAATGTGACGGTCTCCTATGATGCCACGGGTTCCGGCGCGGGCATTGAAGCTGTGGTCAACGGCACCGCGGATATCGGCCTGTCCTCCCGGGCGCTGAAGGAAGAGGAGACCTCCTCCGGCCTGAAAGGAACCACCATCGCCCTGGACGGCATCGCCGTTATCGTCAATGCCGACAGCCAGGTGGCGGACCTGACGGTGGACCAGATCGCCAAGATTTTCACCGGGGAGATCACCAACTGGAGTGAAGTAGGCGGCGCCGACGGGGAGATCGCCTGCATCGGCCGGGAGGCCAACTCTGGCACCCGGGACGGGTTTGAGTCCATCACCGGAACCGAGGACACCTGCAAGCTCAGCCAGGAGCTCACCTCCACCGGCGCGGTGATTGAGGCCGTGAAGAACAGCCCCAACGCCATTGGCTACGCGTCCCTGTCTGCGGTAGAGGGCAAGGAGGGCATCAAGGCCTTGACGGTGAATGGTGTGGCCTGCTCTGAGGAGACGGTTCTGGACGGGTCCTATGAGATTCAGCGTCCCTTCGTGCTGGTCACCAAGTCGGATGCGTCCCTGTCCACGGCTGCGCAGGCCTTCTTTGACTACGCCACCTCCAAGGATGCCAGTGAGCTGATCCGTAACGCCGGCGCGGTTCCTGTGGCGGAATAACCAAGCGATTCACCCAAGCGGTGCGGGCCTCCTGCCTCTCGGGGGCAGGGTCCGTACCGCTTACCTTATGGTTTTGTTGGCGAGAGAAGGAGCTTCCCATGGAAAAAGCATTGAACAATTCCGGCCCTGCCGCGGCCAAGCCTGGCCACAGGGCAAAAAGAGCCGAACCCGGACGACGGGGGGCCAAGGATGCCCTGGAGTGGCTGATGCACACCATTTTTCTACTGTGCGGCATTGTGGCAGTGGGCTTTGTGCTGGTCATCAGTGTGTACCTGATTATTTCTGGTGTGCCCGCGATGAAGGAAATTGGCCTGACGGATTTCCTGCTGGGACAGACCTGGGCCCCCACGGCCTCTGACCCCTCTTACGGGATTCTGCCGTTTATCCTCACCTCCATCTACGGTACCGCCGGAGCGGTGCTGATCGGGGTCCCCATTGGGCTGATGACAGCCATTTACTTGGCCAAGGTGGCCAATCCCCGGATGGCTGCGGTCATTCACACGGCGGTGGAGCTGCTGGCGGGGATTCCCTCGGTGGTTTACGGCCTGGTTGGTATGATTGTGCTGGTGCCCGGGATTCAAAAGGCCTTCGGTCTGTCCTCCGGCGCCTGCCTGCTGGCAGCGATTGTGGTGCTGGCCATTATGATCCTGCCCTCCATCATCAGTGTCTCCGAGACCTCTCTCCGAGCGGTCCCAGAGGAGTATGAGCAGGCCTCCCTGGCCCTGGGCGCCACCCACTTGGAAACGGTGTTCCGGGTGACCCTTCCGGCGGCCCGGAGCGGGGTGGCCACGGCTGTTGTCCTGGGGGTGGGTCGGGCCATTGGCGAGGCCATGGCCATTATCATGGTGGCCGGCAATGTGGCCAACATGCCTGGGCTGTTCACCTCGGTGCGGTTTTTGACCACGGCCATCGCCTCGGAGATGTCCTATGCCTCGGTGGGCAGCCTCCAGCGGCAGGCGCTGTTCTCCATTGGCCTGGTGCTCTTCCTGTTCATCATGCTGATCAACGTCTTCCTGAATGTCTGTATCAAACGAAAGAAGGAGAATTGAGATGTCATCCCTTTCCAAGCGGCGCAAGGCGTATGACCGGAGCCTGCGCACCCTGCTGTATCTCTGCGCGGGGATCACCTGCGCGCTGCTGCTTTTCCTCATTGGATATATCTTTTACCGGGGGTTGGGCAATATCAGCTGGGAGCTGCTCTCCAGCCAGACCAGCTATATCAACAACACCATCGGCATTCTGCCGAACTTTCTCAATACCCTCTATATCATTCTGCTGGCCATGGTCATTGTCCTCCCTCTGGGGGTGGGTGCGGCCATCTACTTGACGGAGTATGCCACCAACCGGAAGGTGGTGGCGGCCATTGAGTTTGCCACGGAGACCCTCACCGGGATTCCCTCCATTATCTTTGGTCTGGTGGGCATGCTGTTCTTTCTCCAGCTGTTTGGATTGAAGGCGGGCATTCTGGCCGGCGGCCTGACGCTGGTCATCATGATTCTGCCCACCATCGTCCGTACCACCCAGGAGAGCCTGAAGACGGTGCCCCAGTCCTACCGGGAGGGGGCGCTGGCCCTGGGCGCGGGGAAGTGGCACATGGTTCGCACTGTGGTGCTGCCCAACGCGGTGGACGGCATTGTCACCGGCTGCATCCTGGCGGTGGGCCGCATTGTGGGCGAGTCCGCGGCTCTGCTCTTTACAGCGGGGTTCGGCCTGGAGCTGAACAATTTCATCACCTCTCTTCAGGCCTCTTCCGCCACCCTGACAGTGGCCCTATATGTCTACGCCAACGAGCGGGGGGAGACCGGTGTGGCCTTTGCCATTGCCGCGGTCCTGATGCTGTTGGTGTTCCTGATCAACTTTGCCGCCACCCTGGCAGGCAAGAAACTGAAACGAAAGGCAGGCTGAACCATGGCAGCTGAGATCATTACCGCCAAGTCCCTGAACCTGTGGTACGGCACCGATGGGAAAACCAGTGCCAACGAGCGGGGGCATCACGCGCTGAAAGATATCAATGTGAACATTCCGGCCCGGCAGATCACTGCCCTGATTGGTCCGTCCGGCTGCGGAAAGTCCACCTTCCTCAAAACCCTGAACCGAATGAACGACCTGGTTCCCGGGGTGCACATTGAGGGGGAGGTCTGCTTTGACGGGCAGAACATTTTTGACAAAACCGTGGACACCACCTGGCTGCGCAAGCAGGTGGGGATGGTGTTCCAGAAGGCAAACCCCTTTCCCATGTCCATTTATGACAACGTGGCCTACGGTCCCCGGACCCATGGCATCCGAAACCACAGCGAACTGGACGGCATTGTGGAAAAATCCCTGCGGGACGCGGCCATTTGGGATGAGGTGAAGGACCGGCTGAAAAAGAGCGCCCTGGGCCTGTCCGGGGGACAGCAGCAGCGGCTGTGCATTGCCCGGGCCCTGGCCAATGAGCCGGAAGTTCTTCTGATGGACGAGTCCACCTCGGCGCTGGACCCCATCTCCACCGCGAAAATTGAGGACTTGGCCGTGGAGCTGAAGGAGAAGTATACCGTTATTATGGTGACCCACAACATGCAGCAGGCGGTTCGTGTGTCGGATAAAACCGCGTTCTTCCTGCTGGGAGAGCTGGTGGAGTTCGGGGACACCGACAAGATCTTCTCCATGCCCAAGGACAAGCGGACAGAAGAGTACATTACAGGGAGGTTTGGATAATGCGGGAAAAGTTCAAACAGCAGCTGGAGGAGATGTACCGGCAGATGGTCATTATGGGCAGTCTTTGCCAGCAGGCCATTGCCGTGGCGGTGAGAACCCTGGACGAGGAGGAGGACCGGGCGGAAAAATTGGAGGCCCAGGTGTTTGCCGTGGACGGGGAGATCGACGACATGGAACGGGAGATCGAGGCTCTGTGTACCAAACTCCTGCTCAAGCAGCAGCCGGTGGCGGCGGACCTGCGCCGGATCACCGCAGCGCTGAAAATGGTGACCGATCTGGAGCGGATTGGGGACCAGGCCTCGGACATTGCGGAACTGGCCCGGTTTATTCGTAAGGGAGGAGCGCACAGCCACCTGAAACAGATGGCGGCGGAGGTCATCCGGATGGTCAGCGAGAGCGTGGACGCCTTTGTCCGGCTGGATCTGGACCAGGCCCGGGAGGTCATTGCCTACGACGATGTGGTGGACCGGTGGTTTGATCAGATTAAAAAAGAACTGGTTTCCCAGATTGCCGCGGACAGCACCGCTGGGGAGGAACTGCTGGATGTCTTCCTGGTGGCCAAATATCTGGAGCGGATTGGCGATCATGCCACCAACCTGGCGGAGTGGGTGGAGTACGCGCTGACCGGAACTCGTTCCAAGGATGGGCACTGGGAGGCGCCGGACGGAGAGTAAGGACAAAGGACTCTTTATTTAACCTGGATTTAACCTTTTTATGGTTTTTCTTTTTACGTGGGGCAGATAAACTTTTCATTACGACAGGAAACGTAAAAGGCACGTAAAAAAAGAGAAAACAGAGAGGGTTAAACGATGGATCTATTTGACGTATTGACTTTATTGGGAGGACTCAGCCTGTTTTTGTTTGGCATGAACCTTATGGGGGCCTCCCTGGAAAAGAGGGCGGGCAGCAGTCTCAAGATTTTGTTGGGAAAGCTGACCTCCCGCAAAATATTGGGATTCTTGACGGGAATGGGTGTCACGGCGGTGATCCAAAGTTCCTCGGCCACCACGGTGATGGTGGTGGGCTTTGTGAACTCGGGACTGCTTACCCTGCGGCAGGCCATCAGTGTCATTATGGGCGCCAATGTGGGCACCACGGTGACCGCCTGGATCCTGAGTTTAACGGGTTTGGACGGAGACAATTTTTTTGTCATGCTGCTCAAACCCACTTCTTTTACCCCCATTCTGGCGCTCATCGGCGTGGTTCTCACCATGATGGCCAAAAGCGACAAGAAAAAGGACGTGGGGATGATCCTGCTGGGCTTTGCCGTGCTGATGTTCGGCATGGACACCATGAGCGGCGCGGTGGCCGGCCTGGAAGAGGTGCCCGAATTCCGGAATATCCTCTTGATGTTCAGCAACCCTGTTCTGGGGGTGCTGGCCGGCGCGGGCCTGACGGCGATTATCCAGAGCTCCTCGGCCTCTGTGGGTATTTTGCAGGCGCTCTCTGCCACGGGGCAGGTGACCTATGGCGCGGCGATCCCCATTATCATGGGGCAGAACATCGGCACTTGCGTGACGGCGATGATCTCCTCGGTGGGGGCCAACAAGAACGCCAAGCGGGCGGCTGTGGTGCATCTCCTCTTTAATATTGTAGGAACCGCGGTTTGGCTGGCGGTCTTCTACGGCATCAACGCGGTGGTCCAGTTCTCTTTTGTCTCCCATTCCATTGACCAGCTGGGCATTGCCGTGGTGCATACGGCCTTTAACATCCTGTGCACGGCGCTGCTCTTCCCCTTCTCCGGGCTGCTGGAAAAGATGGCCTGCCGCTTGGTCCCCGACACCAAGGCCCCCGAGAAGATTCAAATTTTGGACGAGCGTTTTTTGGCAACCCCTTCTGTGGCCATTGACCGCTGCCAGGAGGTGGCGGAGACCATGGCGCGGATTTCCATGGATGCCTTGAAAACCAGCTGTCAGCTAATCGAGCACTATGACCCCAAAAGCGCCCAGGCGGTCCGGGAGACGGAGCAAGAGGCAGACCAGTATGAGGACATGCTGGGGACCTATCTGGTGAAGCTGGGCCGGGCGGATTTGAATGCGGCGGACAGCCGGGAGACGGCGAAGCTTCTGCACATCATTGGGGACTTTGAGCGGATCTCCGACCATGCGGTCAACCTGGTGGAGTCGGCAGAGGAAATCCGCAACAAGGGCTTGAGCTTCTCGGTCCACGCCAAGCAGGAGCTGGCGGTACTCACCGCGGCGGTGGGAGAAGTGATGGACCTGGCGCTGGACGCCTTCCTCCAGAACGACCCTGCGCTGGCTGCCAAAGTGGAGCCTCTGGAGCAGGTGGTGGATACCCTGAAGGAGCAGCTGCGGAACCGGCATATTCTGCGGCTGCAAAAAGGGGAATGTACCATTGAATTGGGCTTTGTCTGGTCGGACCTGCTGACCAGCTTGGAGCGGGTGGCCGACCATTGCTCCAACATCGCCGGCTGTGTCATTGAGATGTCCCATGACAGTTTGGATGTCCATGAATATTTAGACAATGTGAAAGCCGGCGGCCCCGGTTTCCTCCGGGCCTATGAGGCATACGCCCAGAAATATGCGTTGATGTAATCCTCTCCGGCATAGGATGTGATATCCCGCTTTGAGAGGGCAAAAAACAGGATCGTGTTGTTCATAAATCATGGCTTCCACCGGCGCCGTGGGCCCCACCGGACCAATTGGTTTGACTGGGGCTCCCGGCGCCACTGGCGCAACTGGGGCAGCGGGTGCCACCGGTGCCACCGGTCCTGCTGGTCCTACGGGGCCTGCCGGTGCAGCCGGTCCCACGGGCCCTGCCGGCGCGGCTGGTGCCACGGGGGCGACAGGTCCCGCCGGTGCCACGGGTCCCACCGGGCCTGCTGGTGCTGTGGGCCCCACGGGCCCTGCCGGCGCGGCTGGCGCCACGGGGGCGACAGGTCCCGCCGGTGCCACGGGTCCCACCGGGCCTACCGGTGCTGTGGGCCCCACGGGCCCTGCCGGCGCGGCTGGTGCCACGGGGGCGACGGGGCCTACCGGTGCCACAGGCCCCACTGGTCCCACTGGTCCCACAGGCCCCACAGGCCCCACTGGCCCTGTCGGTCCTGCCGGCCCTGGGCTGACGGATGCCACGGCCTTTGCTCCGGGAACCACCTATCAGGAGGGCGACTTGGTCTTCTACAATGGCGCGTTGTTCCGTGCGGCGATCAACGCGCCCACGGGAACCCCTGGGACATCGGCTGACTACACCCTGCTCACGGCTACGGAGACCGGTCCCACCGGCCCCACGGGCCCTGCCGGGGCAGAGGGAGCGGCCGGACCGACCGGTCCTGCTGGCGCGGCTGGTGCTACTGGACCGACCGGTCCTGCCGGCGCAGCTGGTGCCACCGGCCCCACTGGACCCGAGGGCGCGGCCGGCGCGGAGGGTCCCACTGGCCCCACCGGTCCTGAGGGCGCGGCCGGCGCGGAAGGTCCCACGGGTCCCACTGGACCCGAGGGTACGGCCGGCGCGGAGGGTCCCACTGGCCCCACCGGTCCTGAGGGCGCGGCCGGCGCGGAGGGTCCCACTGGCCCCACCGGCCCTGAGGGTGCGGCCGGCGCGGAAGGCCCCACTGGCCCCACCGGTCCCACCGGCCCTGCGGGTACAACGGGTTCTGCTGGTGCAGAAGGCCCTACGGGTCCGACAGGACCGGCTGGTGTGGTGACACCCGCTGCGGCTGTAACGGATGCCACCAGCACTACGGATATTGTGACCCAATTCAATCAGCTGTTGGCCAACATGCGGACAGCAGGCCTGCTGTCCAGCTGACACGGAAGAGAACGATCCAACTGGATCTCAACACGAAAGAGGGGCGGCGCACTGCGCCGCCCCTCTTGGCTCAGAAGGAGGTCCTATGAAAATTGTTGTGTATGCCATCTGCAAAAATGAGAGGTCCTTTGCAGATCGCTGGATGGCCTCCATGTCGGAGGCGGATGAAGTATGCGTGCTGGACACAGGGTCCACAGACGGAACGCCCCAGAGACTGGAGGAGTTGGGGGCCAAGGTCTCTGTCCAGGTGATTACCCCCTGGCGCTTTGATGTGGCCCGGAACCAATCGCTGGAGCTGGTTCCAGAGGATGCGGACCTCTGCGTGTGCACCGATTTGGACGAGGTGTTCCAGCCGGGCTGGCGGGAAAAGGTAGAGGCGGCCTGGGCCCCTGGTGTGGATCGTCTGCTCTACCGCTATGTTTGGAACTTCCTCCCAGACGGACGGGAGGGGATGGTGTTTTGGTATGACAAGATCCACCGGAGAAAGGGCTGCCGCTGGGTGAATCCTGTCCATGAGGTGCTCCAATTTGACGGGGGAGCGCCCCAGGCACGGTACGTGGAGGGGGTCTGTCTGGAGCACCATGCGGACCGAAGCAAGAGCCGGGGACAGTACCTGCCCCTGCTGGAGCTGGCGGTGGAGGAAGACCCCAACAACGACCGCAACGTGCATTACCTGGGGCGGGAGTATTTTTTCTACCGGCGGTGGGAGGAGAGCATTGCCATGCTCAAGCGGCATCTGGCTCTGCCGACAGCCACTTGGGCGGATGAACGGTGTGCCTCCATGCGCCTGCTGGCGAAGGATTATTTTGCCCTGGAGATGGCGGGAGAGGCGGAACGGTGGATTTTCCGGGCGGTTGGCGAGGCACCCCATCTCCGGGAGCCCTGGCTGGACCTGGCGGACCTGGCCTACCACCAAAAGGACTGGCACGGTGTGCTCTGGGCCACAGGCCGGGCCCTGGCCATCACCCAGCGGCCCCGAACCTACATCAGTGAGGCGGCCTCCTGGGGAGAGCATCCCTGGGACCTGGCCAGCCTGGGGTACTTTTACACAGGGCAGTACGAAAAGGCGCTGGAGGCGGCCCGGAAAGCGCGGGACCTGGCGCCGGATAACCCACGCATTCAGAAGAATCTTCAACTCATCGAAGGGAAATTGGCGCCGGCTTGAGGCGGGGCGAGGGCAGCAAGCGGTTGCGTTGTCTCTCCCTTTGTCGTATGATAGAAACCATACTACGAAGAATAAAAGATAGGGGAGAATCGAGCGATGTACATTCGAAAAGCCGCCGAGGGGGACCTTCCCCGGATGATGGAGATCTATGCAGCGGCCCGCCGCTTTATGGCGGCCCACGGAAACCCCAACCAGTGGGGACCGACCAACTGGCCTCCGGAGGAACGCATCCGCGCCGACATTGCCGAGGGCAGCAGCTATGTTTGTGTCCGGCAAAACCGCGTGGTGGGGGCGTTTTACTTCCGCCAAGGGGAAGGGATCGAACCCACCTATCAGAGGATTGAGAATGGCGCATGGAAAGAGGCGGGTCCCTACGGCGTGATTCACCGCCTGGCGGGAGACGGATCGGCAAAGGGGATTGGAACCCTCTGCCTGACATGGGCCTATCAGCAGTGTGGTCATCTTCGCATAGACACCCACCCAGACAACCATGTCATGCAGAATTTGCTGCGAAAGAACGGATTTGTCCACTGCGGAACGGTCTACGTGGTGGAGGACACCTACCCCAGGCTGGCCTTTGAGAAGGTGTCATCCCAGTGAAGCACCGGCGGAGATGGGAAAAGAAAACGTTATGGAGAACGGGAAAAAACCGTTCTCCATAACGTTTTTTGCTGGAAAGAGATTGTTTTTGAAACCTGCGGTGGAGGTTAAAAGTCCGCGCTCCCCACGGTGCGGGGGTGGGGCAGAACGTCGCGGATGTTGGAGATGCCCGTTAGATACATCACCATGCGCTCAAAGCCCAGCCCGAAGCCGGCGTGCTTGCAGGAACCATAGCGGCGCAGGTCCAGATACCACCAGTAGTCCTGGGGGTTCATCCCCAGCTCCTGGATGCGGGCCTCCAGTACGTCCAGCCGCTCCTCGCGCTGGCTGCCGCCGATGATCTCTCCGATGCCAGGGACCAGGCAGTCTGTGGCGGCCACGGTTTTGCCGTCGTCGTTCAGACGCATATAGAAGGCCTTGATCTCTTTGGGATAATCGGTGACAAACACGGGGCGCTTGTAGACCTGCTCGGTGAGGAACCGCTCATGCTCGGTCTGCAGGTCCGTGCCCCATTCCACCTTAAAGTCAAACTTGTCGTTGTGCTGCTTCAAAATCTCCACTGCTTCCGTGTAGGTCACCCGGCCAAAGTCGGCGCTGGCCACGTGCTGGAGGCGCTCCAGCAGGCCCTTGTCCACAAAGGAGTTAAAGAAATCCATCTCCTGGGGGCAGCGCTCCAGGACGGTGCGGATCACATACTTAATCATGTCCTCGGCCACGTCCATGTCTCCGGCCAGGTCACAGAAGGCCATCTCCGGCTCGATCATCCAAAACTCTGCGGCGTGGCGCTGGGTGTTGGAGTTTTCCGCCCGGAAGGTGGGGCCGAAGGTGTAGACGTTGCCGAAGGCCATGGCAAAGTTCTCCGCGTTGAGCTGGCCGGACACGGTGAGGCTGGCGGGCTTGCCGAAGAAATCCTGGCTGTAATCAATTTGGCCGTTCTCCAGCCGAGGGGCGTTTTCCGGGTCCAGGGTGGTCACCCGGAACATCTCGCCGGCGCCTTCGCAGTCCGAGGCGGTGATGATGGGGGTGTGCACGTAGACAAAGCCCCGGTTCTGGAAGAACTCGTGAATGGCGAAGGCCGCCACAGACCGGACCCGGAAGGCTGCGGAGAAGAGGTTGGTCCGGGGGCGCAGGTGGGCCACCGTCCGTAAAAACTCCACCCCGTGGCGCTTTTTCTGCAGGGGGTATTCCGGCGCGGAGGGACCTTCCACCTGGATGGAAGCGGCCTTGATTTCCAGGGGCTGCTTGGCCTGGGGGGTGAGGACCACCTTGCCTTGGACAATCAAAGCCGCGCCCACGTTCTGCTTGGCGATCTCCTTGTAATTTTCCAAGGAGCCCTCCTCAAAAACCACCTGGATGCTTTTGAAGCAGCTGCCGTCGTTGAGTTCGATAAAACCAAAGTTTTTCATGTCGCGGATGGTGCGGGTCCAGCCGCAGACGGTCACGTCCTGACCGTCAAAGTGTTCCATATCCGCAAAGATACGGGCAATTTCTGTGCGTTTCATGGTGACAGTGTCCTTTCAATCAATGAGAGTCTTAAAGTGTAGGAAAAGGCAATAGGGGGCTGGGAAAGAAAACCAGAGAAAATTATGCCTGCCGGCCTGGCCCCGCCATCCGCTGGGTGACCGGGACGTAGGACCGGCTGGCTTTCCCTGTGATTTGCAGGGGCTGGATGCGCAGCAGGGTGGTGTTCTTGGCTTTCTTGGCCAGATACTGTGCCTTAATTTCCGGGGTCACATCCCCAAGGGTGTCAATGAGGCTGCCCAGGGCGGCCAGGCGTTCCTCCTCTGCGGTGACCACCTGAGCCCGGCCCAGCACCACCACGCTCTCATACAGGGTGGTGATATGGGCGGGGATCACCTGGGCCTGGGTGACGACGGTGAAGCACACCCGGTCATCCCGGGCAATGGCGTCCAGCTTATAGCCCGCCCTGGCGCAGTGGAGGTAAATTTGTGTCCCCATCACGGTGTAATTCATGGGAACCGCGTAGGGCCAGCCGCCGTCGCCCACAACCGAGAGTACGCCGTGGGTTCCTTTGGCCAAAATGGCGCGGGCATCTGCCGCAGAAAGCTGCCGGTCCTTCCGGCGCATGGGCCGTTCTGTCATAGGAGATGCCCCTTTACTGTTCAGCCACCACATCGCCATGCTCAATATGGTAGGCGATGCGCTGGATGATCATCATCAGAGCCACGGAGTTTTTTCCGCCCTCCGGCACAATGAGGTCGGCGTATCGCTTGGAGGGCTCCACAAACTGCTCGTGCATGGGCTTTACCGTGGCCAGGTATTGCTCCACCACGGAGTCCAGGCTCCGGCCCCGCTCCTTAACATCCCGGACAATCCGGCGGAGAATGCGTACATCGGCGTCGGTGTCCACAAAGAGTTTGATGTCCATGAGATCCCGGAGGGTCTTGTTTTCAAAGATGAGAATGCCCTCCACCAAAATGACTTTATTGGGTTTGAGCTCTCGGGTCTCCTCGGTGCGGTCGTGGATGGCGTAGTCGTAGACGGGACAGTGGATGGTTTTGCCCGCCCGGAGGGCCTGCAAGTCCTGGATCATCCGGTCTGTGTCAAAGGAGGCGGGATGGTCATAGTTGAGGGTTTGCCGCTGCTCCAGGGAGAGATCGTGGTGGGCGGCGTAATAATTGTCGTGGGGAAGTACGCTGATGTCATCGCCAAACTGCTCCAGCAGGCGGTCCACCAGGGTGGTTTTCCCGGAGCCGGTGCCGCCGGCAATGCCAATGATGAGGGGTTTCATGGTTTCACCTCCAAATAGAATGGGGACCAGGGCCCCGGCAAGAGAACAGAGAGGACCGGGGCGGGGGTCCTGTGCCGGGGGACGGTTACGTGTCCTCCTCGCTTCGTTCGTTGAACTCGGTCAGAACCAGCTGAGGATTGTGGTCGGAGACCCATTTAATGGACCAGAAGGAGGAGAACAGGAGGAGCTTGTTGCCCTTGTAATCCTCCACCAGCTTGGTGTCGTTGCCCAAAACCAGGTCGGTTTCATGGAACTCCACGGGCTCCTTGATCCAGCGCAGGTATTCATAGGGCAGGGTGTCCATACGGATTTCCACGTTGTACTCGTTGCGCAGGCGGTATTGGAAGACGTCAAACTGGAGGGTGCCCACCACGCCCACGATGACCTCCTCCATGCCGGTATAGGGGAGCTTAAAAATCTGAATGGCGCCCTCCAGGGCGATCTGTTCCGCTCCCTTCAGGAACTGTTTCCGCTTCATGGTGTCCACCGGGCGCACCCGGGCAAAGTGCTCTGGGGCAAAGGTGGGGATGGGGTCAAAGCGAAATTTCTTCCCCGGGGAGCACAGGGTGTCTCCGATGGAGAAGATACCCGGGTCAAACACACCGATGATGTCTCCGGCATAGGCCTCCTCAATGATCTCCCGCTCGGCGGCCATGAGCTGCTGGGGACGGGAGAGGCGGAGCTTTTTCTTGCCCTGGACGTGGTAGACCTCCTTCTCCGCGTCAAACCGGCCGGAGCAGACCCGGAGAAAGGCGATTCGATCCCGGTGGGCTTTATTCATGTTGGCCTGAATTTTGAAGACGAAGGCGGAGAAGAAGTCCTCCATGGCGTCAATTTCCCCCTCGCTGCTGTGCCGGGGCAGAGGAGAGGTGGTCATACGGAGGAAGTCCTCTAAGAAGGGCTCCACGCCGAAGGTGGTCAGGGCCGAGCCGAAGAAGACGGGGGAGAGCTTGCCGTGGCGCACCCGGTTCAGGTCAAAGTCACAGGAGGCGCCGTCCAGCAGGGCGATGTCCTCGATGAGCTGGTCCCGCCGGGCCTGCCCCAGCATGTCGGTGAGAACCGGGTCGTCCAGATCAATCTGCGTGGTCCCGGACTTCTTGGCGTTGGTGTTGGAGGAGAAGTGCAGGATCTCCTGCTTGTTCCGGTCATACACCCCTAAAAAGTCCTTGCCGGACCCGATGGGCCAGTTGACGGGATAGGTGTCGATGCCCAGTTCCTTTTCGATCTCCTCACACAGGGCGAAGGGGTCGCGGGCCTCCCGGTCCATTTTGTTGATGAAGGTAAAAATGGGGATATCCCGCATGACGCAGACTTTGAACAGCTTCCGGGTCTGTGCCTCCACGCCCTTGGCGCCGTCGATGACCATCACCGCGGAGTCAGCGGCCATCAGGGTGCGGTAGGTATCCTCGGAGAAGTCCTGGTGGCCGGGGGTGTCCAGAATGTTGATGCAGAAGCCCCCGTACTGAAACTGCAGCACGGAAGAGGTCACGGAAATGCCCCGCTGCTTTTCAATCTCCATCCAGTCGGAGACTGCGGCCCGGGTGTTCTTTTTCCCCTTCACCTGGCCGGCCTGGGCGATGGCCCCGCCGTAAAGCAGGAATTTCTCCGTTAAAGTGGTTTTGCCGGCGTCGGGGTGGGAGATGATGGCAAAGGTCCGACGGCGTTTGATTTCAGATTCGAATTGAGACAAGGTGGTAACCTCCGAATAAAAGTTCAAATGGAGAGATTCCCCAGAGAAAGGAGACGGGAGAAGCCGCCGGGCATCTGAGGTGAGCAGGGAGCAGACTTTCTCCAGAGGGAATCGTTTCTATAACATCTCATTTTAGCATGCAATCGGCCGGACCGCAAGAGAAAAACCACCTTCTCCAGGGAGTCCCGCGGCAGTTTTTGTTCTGAGCGGGCAGGTGATTTTTCCCAAGGGCCTCTGAGGAAAACAGAGAGAAAGAACGTGCGTGGAATGGGGTTCATTCTACGCACGTTCCTGGGAAACAGAGGATAAAATCACGTTGTGCAGAAAAGACCGTCAGGGGTCTTCTTTGCCCTCGGGCAGAAGGGTTACCAGGGCCTCCTCCAGACGATGGTGCTGAATTTGGGTCATTTGAATCTGGAGACGGTCGGTCTGCAGGAGAATGTTCCGGCCGTCCTGGGGGACAGAGCCGTACAGACCAAAGACATAGCCGCCAAAGGTGTCATACTCCTCCAGGGGCAGGTCTACCCCCAGGGTTCGGGCCACATCGTCCAGGGGGGCCGAGCCCTGAATCCGCCAGGTGCCCTCTTCCAAGGGCTGGATTTCGGGCAGTTCCCCCTCCTGCTGAATCTCTCCCACCAGCTGTTCCAACAGGTCTCGGATGGTGACCACTCCCAGCAGACCGCCGTATTCGTCCAGAACCACGGCGTAATAGGTCCGGCGCTGCTTCATCTGCTGGAAGAGAACGTCTGCCTTGAGCGTCTCTGGGACAAAGAACGCGGGCTTTACCACGGTGTCCAGGATTTCCTGGATGGGACGGTCCTGGAGGCGGAAAAAGTCCCGGGCGTCCAAGATACCCACCACCTGGTCCACCGAGCCGGCACAGACGGGATAGCGGGTGTGCCGGGTTTCAAAGAGGATCTGCTTCCATTCCTCGGTGGTTTGGCTTGTCCAGAGCAGGTCCAGTTCTGTGCGGTGGGTGGCGAATTCTCCCACGGTGAGGTCGTCAAATTCAAAGACATTCTGAATGAACTCCTTGGTGGCGGAGTCAAAGACCCCCTTCTCACTGCCCCGGTCCACCATCATTTTGATCTCTTCCTCGCTGACCTCCTCCTCGTCGGCGTTGGGGTCCACCCCCAGCAGACGGAGGACGCCGTTGGTGGAGGCGGTGAGCACTGTGACCACCGGGGCGAAGATGGCCGAAATGGCGGAGATCAGGGCGGACAGCCCCATGGCCAGGGACTCTGATTTTTTCATGGCCAGCCGCTTGGGCACCAGTTCCCCGAAGACTAAGGTGAAATAGGAGAGCAGCAGGGTGATGAGAATGACGGAAAGGGTGTCTAAGGTCTTTTCCGGGATGGGGACCCCGGCGCGCAGCAGAAGGGCCACCAGCCGGTCCGAGAAGTGGTCGGCGGCAAAGGCGCTGCCCAGAAAACCGGACAGGGTGATGGCAATTTGAATGGTTGCCAGGAACTGGGCCGGGCGGCTGGTGAGCCGGGCCAGCCGCAGGGCGCGCTTGTCCCCTTGGGCTACCAGCTGCGCCAGCTTGTTGTCGTTGACAGAGATCACCGCGATCTCCGCGCAGGCAAAGACGGCGTTGAGGGCGATTAGGATGACTTGCAGCAATAAGGGCCATAGAACAGCCTGCATGGTTGGAATTCTCCTCCTCAAAATTTCTGGGGGTTTCCCAGGATATGACTGAATTATACTATGCCCCTTGTCCGGGGTCAAGATGGGGCGGGGGTATTTCTGGAAAAGAATGACAGATGAAAAGGAGAAAACAGGCTGGAGAGGGACTATTGGGGGGTGGACATGGGGTCGGGCTGCATCTCCGGCAGGTTGTCCCAGTAACGCTTGGGCATGTGGGACATGCGGCACTTGGGGTTGTGGCGGGCGGGAATGGCGATGGTCTGATAGAACCGCCGCCAGAGAGCCTGACATTGCAGTTCGGCCTGGTCCGGTCGGTCCAGGTCCAGATGGTCCACGGGACGGATTTTCCACTTGCGGTCGGCGTAGAAGAGGCCTTCCCGGTGGGTTTTGTCGTGGAGGAGAAAGGCTTCTTCCGGCAGCCGCTGGCAGAAGTGAGGGCGGAGCAGGGGGAGCACCCGGTTCTTCGGGGCAATCTGGCCCACCAAGACACCGCCGTAGTCTGCAAAGCGGACGAATCCCTTGAGCTGGTGGGCCTCATGGGTCAGGTGCTGGATGGCCCGGGTGAGCAGGAGGACCCGGTCGTCGGTAAGGTCCTGGGGCAGGGCCTGGTGAAAGGCCAGATAGATCAGGTCGAACATAGTTCGCTCCCGCTGGGGCAGGCAGGTAAGGAAGCTGTACGTGATCAGCCGGCGGAAGGTGGAGGAGACGGTTTCCTCCAGGCTGCGGTAGACCGACTTGGCCAGGGCCTGGTCGGTGGGAGTTTCCAGAATGGGGTACAGGGAGATCTGCTCCACGCCAGGGGAGAGAAAGTAGAAGGGATAGACCTTCTGCCGGAAACTCTCTCCGACGCAGGTGAGAAAGCCGGCGAAGGAGCCGTCATACAGCATCGCGCATGGGGGCCAGGTGGACATCAGAACCTCCTTTCAGGCGGGGAAAAGGGAGAGCTGTTCGTAGGGCGCGGGCAGAGCGGGGGCCTCCAGGAGGGTCAGGGCCCGCAGGACCCCTGCCGGGGTAACCCGGAGGGCGGGGGTCATTTTGCCGGAGCAGGTGATGAAATACTGGGCCCGCTTCAGAACCACCCCCAGCTTGCCCAGGGCGGTGTGATCCAAAGACCGCCACCGCCGGGCGGAGAGAATCCGCCGGGCACTGACTACCCCGATGCCCGGGACCCGCAGGAGGGTGTGATAATCCGCGGTGTTGACCTCCACGGGAAAGTATTCCAGGTGGGACATGGCCCAACTGCATTTGGGGTCCAGCTGGGGGTTTAGGGTGGGGTGATCGGGGGAGAGAAGCTCGTCTGCCTGGAAGTGGTAAAATCGAAGCAGCCAGTCTGACTGGTACAGCCGGTGCTCCCGCAGCAGGGGCGGCCGGAAGGACAGGGAGGAGGGGAGCAGAGGACTGTGGGTCACAGGAACATAGGCGGAGAAAAAGACCCGCTTGAGGCCGTATTTCCGGTACATCCCCTCCGAGAGCTTGAGAATGTGATAGTCTGTCTCATCCGAGGCCCCCACGATCATCTGGGTGGACTGCCCCGCTGGGGCGAAGGCCGGGGCGTGGCGAAACTTCTGGCGTTCTGCCTTGGACTGTAAAATTTCCTGTTTGATCTGAGCCATCGGCTGAAAAATGGCGTCGGTCTTTTTGTCCGGTGCTAAAAGCGCCAGGCTTTTGGAGGACGGGAGCTCGATGTTCACCGACAGGCGGTCAGCCAGCCGCCCCAGCCGGGCGGTGAGCAGGGGATCGGCGCCGGGGATGGCCTTGGCGTGGATGTAGCCGGAGAACCCGTAGTCCTCCCGCAATAGGGTCAGGGTTCGGATCATCAGTTCTGTGGTGTAGTCGGGGCTGCGGACCACGGCGGAGCTGAGGAAGAGCCCCTCAATATAGTTGCGGCGGTAGAAATCAATGGTGAGGTCCGCCAGCTCCCGGGGGGTGAACATGGCCCGGGGCAGGTCATTGGAGGTCCGGTTCACACAGTATTGGCAGTCGTAGACGCAGACATTGGTGAGCAGAAGCTTGAGCAGGGAGATACACCGGCCGTCGGCGGAAAAGGAATGGCAGCAGCCGGCCGCGATGGTTTTGCCCAGGCGGCCGCCCCGCCGGTCTCCTCCGCTGGAGGTACAGGCCACATCATACTTGGCGGCGTCGGTGAGAATGGTGAGCTTTTCGGCAAGGGTCATAGGGGACACCTCCTGAAGGGAACGGCTAAAAATCGAACGTATGTACGAATAGTATACCAGCCTGTCAGGGGATGTCAAAGGAAAAGGATGGCAAAAAAACACCGGAGGAAACTTCCTCCGGTGTTGGGTCCGCGTTTTGGGACTGATTAGGCTTGGTTGTTGGCAAAGGCGGCTGGAATTTCGTGCTTGATGCAGCGGCGGCCCTCCTTGGACCAGATATTGCCCAGACATTTGGTGCAGCCGACGCAGGGAGAGTCCTCGCCTTGCTCCAGGTGGCGGACGAAGTCGGGCTGGCAGATGAAGGGACGGGAGGCGGAGACGAAGTCGATGCCGGCGTCCAGGATCTGCTGGGCGGTCTCAGGGCCGCGGACCCCGCCCACCAGGATCAGGGGGATGGAGACCGCCTGACGGATTTGTACGGCCCGGTCCAGATAGAAGGTGGGGACCTTTTTCTTGCCGAGGCCCAACCAGTTGTAGCCGGACAGCTCAATGGCATCGGCACCCAGGGCTTCAAACTGGCGGCAGAAGTAGAGAATATCCTGGGCATAGGCCTCGTCAGCCTCTCCGGCACAGTTGGTGTTGACCTTCACCAGGATGGGATAGTCCTTGCCCACGGCCTGGCGGATGGCGGAGAGACATTCCCCGGCGAAGCGGAACCGATTCTCTGCGCTGCCGCCGAATTCGTCGGTGCGGTGGTTGGTGTTGGGGTCCAGGAATTGGCTGAGGAGGTAGCCGTGGGCGCAGTGGAGCTGGATGCCGTCAAACCCCATCTCCTGGGCGGCCTTGGCTGCGTCCACAAAGTCGTTGCGGATTTTTTCCCGATCCGCCGCGGTGATCTCCGTGGTTTCCATTTCGTTGGGGGCTTTCATGCCGCCGGAGGGGGCCAGCAGCTTGCCCCCTGCCACGTGCTTTTCCGGCATGAAGACATTCATGCCGGCGTGCATGAGCTGGAGGATCAGGCGCCCGCCTGCGGCGTGGACGGCGTCCAGCACTTCCTTCTGGCTGGCCCGCTGTTCCGGGGTGGCAAAACCCACCTGGATGCCGGTGGAACGGGCCTCCGGGGAGATGTAGCTGTACGCGGTGATGATGGCGCCGGTGCCGGCTGCGGCGATCTCGCGGTAGAGTTCCACCTGCTCCGGGGCGCAGGTGCCGTCCCGGCGGCCGAAGGGGTCCTGGGTGGCGGAACGGATGACCCGGTTGGGCAGGGTCAGGGTGCCGATCTGACCGGCGGTGAAGAGTTTAGAAGCCATGGAAACGTCTCCTTTGTCAAGTGTCATGAGGCTTTGGGTACCATTACAGTACAACTTTTTTATTATATCGAAAGGTGTCGGAAAATACAAGAGAAAAGAACCGGGCGACCGGCGCAGGTTACTTATCGTAGCGGAATGCAGAAACGATATAGGCAATTCTCGATGCCCCATAAGGTAAAATACCGCCCATAACCAGCCAGATAAAGGCATATTCCCGAGTCAGGCCGAAGGCAATCATGCCAGCGATAATTGTCATAAATGATGCATGTAGCGCAACCCGAAAGGCTTTCGCGGCACATTTTAACTCGATGTATTGATTTCTTTCGTCCTGCTCTGCAATCAAATCCTCCTCCGTTTTCTTAGGTCTAAGGGCAAAAATAAGGGCCAGCAGAACAAGGATAACGAGAGCAACGCCTGCCGTGGCTTTTTGTGGGGGTGTGAGTGTAGTAATATCGCCGAGATAGAAGCTGAAGAAAGCAGCTAATACCAATAGCACACCGAATAGTTTGCTTTTTCCATTGAATAATTGCATGTTTATAGTTCCTCCCCTTCTTCTTCACCGTCAATATGTAGCGCCATGACCATGTGATAAAGAGCGGCAAGGAGGCAGATTCCGATGAATATGATCGGCCTTAACATACCGTGCGTAGCGTCGGTGAATATACAAAACCTTGATATGGCAATACCAACGCCAAGAAGCAGGAGTAAAATGCCCCGTACAAACATTTTTTTATCTTTGATCCTCATGTTGTCCTTCCTCCAACGTCACATTTTCTTTCAAACAGCACAATTCCTCCACTGTCGTGTTGAATAAGCGCGCAATTTTGTAGGCCAGTACCAACGACGGGTTATATTCGCCCCGTTCTATGGAATTGATGGTCCTCACTGTTACGCGCACCTGGTTGGCAAGCTGCTGTTGTGTCAACCCGGCGGCAGTCCGTAAATCCTTGATGATCGTTTTCACACTCCTCACCTCTGAGATAGGAAGCTTACTTCTTAGGAAGTTAACTTCATATTATAGCAAGGCAAGGGGAATGTCAAGAGAAAAGAAGTTAACTTCTTATTGCTCACGGGGAAACGAAGGAATGCTGTTTTGTGAAACGGCTGGAGTTTCTCCCGGCAGGACCTATTTTGAACAGAGAAATCAGGCCGGGAAAGTTCCGATTGACAGGGTTGGGTTTGAGGGGATAGAATGAAAAAGAGAGAAAAGAGAGGGGGCTGCTGATGGAGCAAAAGAAAACCCTGGGGCTGATGACAGTGACCGGGTGCTATGTGCTGTGGGGAATCTTGGCCATTTTCTGGCGCTTTCTGGCCCAGGTAAACTCGGTCTATGTCCTGGCCCAGCGGATCATCTGGTCCCTGGTTTTTATGGGGCTGTACCTGCTGCTTACCCGACGGGGGCGGGAGGTTGCGGCAGCTTTCCGAGACCGAAAAACCATGGTCAACTGCCTGCTGTGCGGGGTTCTCATTACCCTCAACTGGGGTATGTACATCTACGCGGTCAACAGTGGGCATGTGCTCCAGGCCAGCATGGGCTATTTCATTGAGCCGGTGGCGGTGGGGCTCATCGGGGTCCTTGCCTTTCGGGAAAAACCCAGTCCGGGGGAGAAGGTCACCTTTCTGTGCGCTGGGGCGGGCATCGTGTTTTTGACGGTCCGCACAGGGAGCCTGCCTGTGCTGGCCCTGATGGTGGCCATTCCCTTTGCCATTTACGGGGCCCTGAAGAAGAAAATCACCCTGACGGCCCAGACTTCGCTGTTTATGGAAACCCTGTGGATGACTCCGCTGGCCCTGGCCTTTTCCGGCTGGTGGACGGCCCACCAGGGGGGCACGGCGGCTGTGCTGGGGGATGCGGCCCTGTGGCTGCTGCCGGCCAGCGGGGTGGTGACCTCGGTGCCCCTGCTCCTGTTTAACCTGGGGGTACGGGAGATTCCCTACTACTTTTCAGGCATTCTCATGTATATTAACCCCACCCTCCAATTCCTGGTGGGCCTGCTCTACTTTGGAGAGGCGCTGCAGGTGGATCAGCTTATCGCCTTTGTCATCATCTGGGCGGGCATCAGCGTCACCATGGTGGAGAAGGGGCGGCGGATTCGCCGGGAGAGAGCGGCCTGGAAGGAGGGGGCGTCAGGGGGATAACCGAACGGGCACCGCCTCTCCCAGGGTCAGGCTGTCCGGGGTGACGGTACAGCAGCGGGCCAGAACGGCAACCCCCGCCTGGGCCGCCTGGCGCAGAGCTTGTCCAAAGGCGGGGTGGGTGTGGTCGTTGGGGGCGAAAAAGTCCGCCTGCTCCATTTGAATGACGAAGCATACGGCCCCCTCATAACCTTGGGCCAAACTGTCTGTCAGGCCGTGGAGATGCTTTATGCCCCGCTGGGTGGGGGCGTCAGGGAAGTAGGCGGCCCCGTCCCTCTCCAGGGTAACCCCCTTGACCTCGACAAAGCCCTTGCGGGGCCCGGCCTCCCAGTAAAAATCAAAGCGGGAGTCCCCGTGACGGCACTCCGGTTTGAGTAAGGTGAGCTGGGGGACAAAGTGGCCGGCGGCGGCCCATTCATAAAAGACCTGATTGGGAGCCTGGGCATCCATGTTGATGAGCCGGGCTCCTTTCTGTACCGCGATGAGGTCATAGGCGGTCTTTCGGTTGGGGTTGGTGCTCTTGGTCAGCCAGACCTGGGCCCCGGGGAGGAGAAGCTCCCGGCAGCGGCCGGTGTTTTTGACATGGACGGTGATCACTTCCCCCTCCAAAAGGACCTGGGCCACAAACCGGTTGGGCCGGGAGAGAAAGACAGCAGAGGTGACGTTGGGGTAATGCAAGGGGGACCTCCTTTCGGAAATGGGTGGAAAATGTCCCACGGACATGCTACACTAAGGAAAAACCGATGGTGAGGGCATCATACCGCAACCGATGGCCCTCGTCAAGAAAGCGGGGCGATTTCGATGACGGACTATCTCTTGGCGCTGGATCAAGGCACCACCAGCTCCCGGGCGATCCTGTTTACCCGGCAGGGTTCAGTGGTGTCTTCGGCACAGATTCCCTTCTCGCAGTATTATCCGCAGCCCGGCTGGGTGGAGCACGATCCTTTGGAACTGCTGGACAGCCAGCTCCGGGCGGCGGCCCAATGCGTGGCCCAGAGCGGCGTGCGGCCCGGTCAAATCGCCGGGGTGGGGTTGGCCAACCAGCGGGAAACCGCGCTGATGTGGGAGCGGGAGACCGGCAAGCCGGTGGGGCGCGCCATTGTCTGGCAGTGCCGGCGGACCGCGGCGTTCTGCACCCAGCTGCGGGAGCAGGGGTATACGGAGGCCATTCGGGCCCGGACCGGGCTGCTGCCGGACGCCTATTTCTCCGGCACCAAATACCGGTGGCTGCTGGAGCACACCCCCGGCGCCCGGCGGCGGGCGGAGCGGGGAGAGCTGCTCTGCGGTACGGTGGACAGCTGGCTGCTGTGGAATCTCACCGGGGGAAAGGTCCATGCCTCGGACTACTCCAACTGCTGCCGGACCATGCTCTTTGACATTCACCGCCGGTGCTGGGATGAGACCCTGTGCCAGTTGCTGGACGTTCCCATGGGCTGGCTGCCCCAGCCGGTGGAAAACAGCGGGGATCTGGGAACCATCGCCTCGGGGGTCCCTCATTTGCAGGACCTGGCGGGGCTCCCCATCCGGGGGGCGGCGGGAGACCAGCAGGCAGCCCTCTTTGGCCAGGGATGCTTCCAGGCGGGCCAGCTGAAAAACACCTACGGGACGGGCTGCTTTACCCTGATGAACACGGGGGAGACCCCGGTGCTGTCGCAAAATGGCCTGCTCACCTGTATTGGATGGGGTCTGGAGGGGAAGACTACCTATATCCTGGAGGGGAGCGTGTTCAACGCCGGTTCCTCCATTCAGTGGCTGCGGGACGAGCTGGGGATCATCCGGCAGGCCAGCGACTGTGACAGGCTGGCCGAACAGGTGCCGGACAACGGCGGCGTGTACCTGGTCTCTGCCTTTACCGGGCTGGGGGCGCCCCACTGGGACATGTATGCCCGGGGCACGGTGGTGGGACTCACCCGGGGAACCACCCGGGCCCACCTCTGCCGGGCGGCCCTGGAGGGCATTGCCTACCAGACGGCGGACCTCATTGCCGCCATGGAGCGGGACGCCGGGCGGCCCATTCAGTCCCTTCGGGTGGACGGCGGGGCCAGTGTCAGCGATTTTATGATGCAGTATCAGGCCGATCTGCTGGGAGTGCCGGTGGTGCGACCGGCGGTGGTGGAGACCACCGCCTGGGGCGCGGCCTGCTTGGCGGGCCTGGGCGCGGGACTGTGGCACAGCCCCCAGGAGATTGCCCGGGAGGGGGCGCCGGGCAGGGTTTACGCGCCCAAAACCGACCGGAGCCGGGAGTATGCCCGCTGGCAAAAAGCCCTGGAGCGGGCCAAAGCGTGGGAGGAGGCGTGAGAGAACAGATGACAGCATTGGAGCGGTTTTTGAAGTATATTACCTTTGATACCCAGTCCGAGGAGGGGTCGGAGGCGACCCCTTCCACGGAGAAACAGCGGGCGCTGGGCAGGGTTTTGGCCCGGGAGCTGGCGGAGATGGGCCTGAAAGGGGCCTGCCTGGCGGACAACGGCGCGGTCTATGGGTGGCTCCCGGCCACCCCCGGACGGGAGGACGTCCCGGTGATTGCCCTCATCGCCCACATGGACACGGCGCCCCGGGTCCCCGGGGGACCGGTGAAGGCCCGGGTTGTCTCCTATGAGGGAGGCGTGCTGGTCCTGAATGAGGAGAAGGGGATTGCCCTGTCTCCGGCGGCGTTTCCCGACTTGCTGGAGCAGGTGGGCAAGCAGCTGGTGGTCACCGACGGGACCACTCTGCTGGGGGCGGATGACAAGGCCGGCGTGGCGGAGATTTTTGCCGCGGTGGAACGTCTGGTCCGTGACCCGCAGCTGGCCCATGGACGGGTGGCGGTGTGCATCACCCCGGATGAGGAGGTAGGCCGGGGGGCGGACTATGTGGACCTGGCGCGGCTGGGCGCCGCGTTTGCCTATACGGTGGACGGGGGTCCGCTGGGGACGCTGGAGTATGAGAACTTCAACGCCGCCGCCGGGACGGTTCTCCTCCACGGGGTGAACATCCACCCGGGGGAGGGAAAAAACAAGATGCGGAACGCCTGCCTGATGGCGGCGCAGTTCATCGCCATGGTGCCCCCGGCGGAGGCGCCGGCCCATACGGAGGGATATGAGGGGTTCTATCACCTGTGCGCCATGACCGGGGACGAGAGCCGGGCAAGGCTGGAGTGGATCATCCGGGACCATGACCAGGCCCGTTTCGCGGAGAGAAAGGAGACCCTGACCCGGATCGGCGCCTATCTGGAGAGACAGTATGGGCCCGGTTCCGTGGAGGTTATCCTCACCGATTCCTACTACAATATGAAGGAGCGGATTCTCCCCCACCCCCAGCTGCTGGACTGGGCCCGGGTGGCCTTTCGCAAGGCGGGGGTGGAGCCCCGGGACGTCCCCATCCGCGGGGGGACCGATGGGGCGCGGCTGAGCTATTTGGGCCTGCCCTGTCCCAACCTCTCCACAGGCGGCTATCACTTCCACGGGGTCTATGAGTATATCCCAGTGGAATCTTTGGAAAAAATGACCGAAATGCTGGTGCATCTGCTGACGGGAATTGATGGAACAAAGAAAAATGGAAAAATTTAAAATGCCTCTTGACAAATGGAGGCTTTTTGGGTATACTAAACATCGCTCGTTACGGCGGGCGGACGCGGCGGCATAGCTCAGTTGGCTAGAGCATTCGGTTCATACCCGAAGTGTCACTGGTTCAAATCCAGTTGCCGCTACCATTGGTTTTGGGAGGGTCACCTCCCGGAACCAGCCTGGCCCGTTGGTCAAGTGGTTAAGACACCGCCCTTTCACGGCGGTAACATGGGTTCGAGTCCCGTACGGGTCACCATATGGAGGCATAGCTCAGCTGGTAGAGCGCTCGCCTCACACGCGAGAGGTCACAGATTCGAGTTCTGTTGTCTCCACCAAGAAACGTCTTGAAATTCTAAAATTTCAAGACGTTTCTTTTTGCGTCCGTTCCCATTCGGGGCGCTGTGCTGTTGTTTGTCCGTGCCATCGAAAGCGCGGCCCTTCCCCTCGGAGAAGGGCCGCGCTTACTTAGTACACTGGGGCTCAGAGGGATCAGCCGGTGCGGCGCTTCATGGGTAGGGCAATTTTATGGAGTGATATGAAATGATTATTTTGGGGGCCGGGAAGAAAAGGACGCGGAAGGGCAGATCCTGTCGGGACGGAAGAAATCCCCCTTGACAGGAAGAGAAATTGTGATAAAATAAACAAGTGACGAAAAATAAAACTTTTGCTTATGGAGGTGAGGGGATGACCCAGCGGGAGCAGCAGATTCTGGACTGGATTACAGAGGACCCGATGATCTCCCAGGAGGCCCTGGCCGAGCGGGCGGGGATTACCCGCTCTTCGGTGGCGGTGCATATCTCCAACCTGATGAAGAAGGGCCACATTGTGGGCCGGGGTTACATCCTGCCCGCCGGCGGCTACGTGGTGGTGGCCGGCGCGGTGAATGTGGACATCGGGGGACAGTCCGCCGGCCCGCTGGTGGGGCGGGATTCCAACCCCGGCAAGGTTACGGTGAGCATGGGGGGCGTGGGGCGGAACATTGCCCACAACCTACGGCTGCTGGGGGTCAAGGTCTCCCTGCTGACGGCGCTGGGAGAGGACCCCCACGCTGGGCAGGTGATGGACTCCTGCGAGCGGCTGGGGATTGACCTGAGCCGGGCGCTCCACGTGCCGGGGGGGACCACGTCCACCTATCTGTTCCTCAGCGACGAGACGGGGGACATGGCCCTGGCGGTCTCCGACATGGGAATCTATGAGGAGCTCACCCCCGCTTACTTTGCCCGGCACCAGGGGTACCTCAACGGGGCGTCCCTGGTGGTGGCCGACGCCAATCTGCCCGCCGGCGCCCTGGCCTACCTGGCCGACCACTGCACCGCGCCGCTGCTGGTGGACCCGGTGTCCACGGTGAAGGCGGAGAAGGTGAGGCCCATTCTGGGGAAGCTCCACACCCTCAAGCCCAACCGCATGGAGGCGGAATCCCTCTCCGGGGTGAAGATCACCGACCGGGCCAGCGCCCGCCGTGCGGCGGAAAAGCTGCTGGAGACCGGTCTGGAGCGGGTGTTTATCTCCCTGGGCGAGGAGGGCGTTTTTGCCGCCGATCACCAACGGGACGTGTGGTTCCCGTGTTGTCCTGCCCAGATGCACAGCGCCACTGGGGCGGGGGATGCCTTTGCCGCGGCCCTGGGATGGGCATTCCTGGAGGGAAAGGACCTGGCTGACAGCGCCCGGGCCGCCAACGCCGCGGCGGCCATCGCGGTGGAAGGAGAAAAAACCATCAATCCCGCGCTCTCCGCAGACGCGGTACAGCAGCGGATGCAAGAACAGGAGGAAAGAATATGAATCAGTATCTTGACGTGAACCCCGAGGTGGCCCAGGCAGTTGCCCAGGGCAAGCCTGTGGTGGCCCTGGAATCCACCATCATCTCCCATGGCATGCCCTATCCCCAGAACGTGGAGACCGCGCTGCAGGTGGAGCGGATCATCCGGGAGAATGGAGCGGTGCCCGCCACCATTGCCGTCCTGGGCGGCCGGCTGAAGGCGGGTCTGACCAAGGAGGAGATCGAGTACCTGGGCAAGCAGGGCCAGGCAGTGACCAAGGCCTCCCGCCGGGACCTGTCTGTGCTGGTGGCCCAGGGGGCGGACGGCGCCACCACGGTGACCACCACCATGATGATTGCTCACATGGCAGGCATCAAAATTTTTGCCACCGGGGGAATCGGCGGTGTCCACCGGGGGGCGGAGACCACCATGGACATCTCTGCGGACCTGGAGGAGCTGGGCCAGACGGACGTGATGGTGGTCTGCGCCGGCGCCAAGGCCATTCTGGACCTCCCGCTCACCCTGGAGTATCTGGAGACCAAGGGGGTGCCTGTGCTGGGCTACCAGACCAAGGAGTTGCCCGCCTTCTACACCCGGACCTCCGGCCTGGCGGTGGACTACCAGGTGAACAGCCCGGAGGAGCTGGCCAAGGTGCTGAAGACCCACCATACCCTGGGACTGAAGGGCGGGATCCTGGTGGCCAACCCCATTCCCCAGGCCTATTCCATGGACGCGGATGCCATCAACGCCGTTATTGACCAGACGGTGGCGGAGGCCGAGGAAAAGGGGATTCACGGGAAGCAGACCACTCCCTTCCTGCTGGCAAAGGTGAAGGAGATCACTGGCGGAGACAGCTTGGAGGCAAACATTCAGCTGGTCTTCAACAACGCGAAACTGGCGGCGCAGACCGCTGTGGCGTACAGCGCCCTTTCCTAAAGAGAACGTGAAAGCAGCCGTTTGGAACTTTTTCCAAACGGCTGCTTTTTTGTGAGAGGAGAGTGTTAAAGAGGAGGGTCCGGTTCCCTCTGGGATTCCGTCACGCAGAAATCGAAGAACCGCTCCACGCTGCCCATGGGGTGGGGGGCGCTTCGGCGGACGATGTAGAAGTCGCTCTCCTGCACCGGGTGGGTGAGGGGGAGGACCTTTACATCCGGGCGGTGGACAGGCGGAGTGTCCAGCAGAACCGTGATGCCAAAGCCCTGGGCCACCAGCTCCAAAATGAAGTTGGCGTCCTCCACCTGGTAGGCGATGTGCCATCGGTCCCGGACGGGAGCAAAGAGGCGGTCTACCGGGTCGCGCTGCCCGCTGAGCCAGGAATAGGTCACGTGGGGGTAGGGTAGGGTTTCCTCTAAGGTCACGGTGTCCTGGCGGGCCAAAGGGTGGTCCAGAGGGACGGCGGCCACCATGGCCCGGCGCTGGATGGCCGCGTAGACCAGCTGGGGATCGGGGAGGATTTTGGAGCAGAAGCCGATGTCCGCCTTGCCCTGGATCACCGACTGGCAGACCTGGCTGGACATGCCGGTGGAGAACTCAAAGTCGCAGCCGGGGTTGGCCTGCTTGAACTGGCGGCACAGACGGGTCACGGTGGGGATGATGAGCAGAGGAATGGTCTGCAGGCGGAGGGTCCCCACCCCCTCCCGCAGCATCTGGAAGTGCCGCAGGCAGCTGTCAGCCAGGGCTACAATCTGCTGGGCTTGGGAGAGCAGGGCGGCGCCGTACCGGCCCAGGGCAATCCCTCGGCCGCTTTTTTGAAACAGGGAGACCCCCAACTCCTGCTCCAGGGCCGCGATGGCGTGGCTGAGACCGGACTGTGAGATGTTCAGCCGCTGGGCGGCTCGGCTGTAATGCATCTCCTGGGAGAGGACCAGAAAGTAGCGCAGGTGATCGATGTTCAAAAAACGCACCCCCTTTCCGATTAGTATACCACAATTCATGCGAAAAAGGAATGAGTCTATGGGGTTCTGTGCCTTGATTTTCCAGCGGGCGGGGGGTTCAATAGAGGAGAGAAGAGCAAGTGCTTCCCGGCGGGGCGCTCTGTGCGGAAGCTCCAGGGCCGGGGGAGGAGGACGACATGAGGCGGTATCAGACGGAAGGCTCCCGCCGGCTGCATCAGCAGACCGTGCCCTACCTGCTGGACGGGGTGGGGAGTTCCTTCCACGTCAGCAGCTACCGGGACTATCCGGTGGCTATGACCCATGGGAAAGGGTCGAAGTTATACGATGTGGACGGCAACGAATACATTGACTACGTGTTGGGCTTTGGGCCCATGCTGCTGGGCTATTGCCCGCCGGCGGTGGACCGGGCGGTGGCGGAGCAGCTGCGGCGGGGGAGCCATTTCTCCGCCCCCACGGAGGACCTGAAACGGCTGTCTCAGCGGCTGGTGGAGATCATTCCCTCGGCGGAGCTGGTGGCCTATCAGAACTCCGGAACCGAGGTGGTGATGTATGCCCTCCGGCTGGCCCGGGCCTACACAGGAAAGTATAAGATTGTGAAGTTTGAAGGGCAGTACCATGGCTGGTCCGACGAGGAGAAGGTCAGCATTGACGCCTCCTGCGTGGAGGAACTGGGGGACCGGGAGAACCCCCGCAAGATCCTCCATACCAAGGGACAACGGCTGTCCTCTGCGGAGGACCTGATCGTCCTGCCCTGGAACGACCTGCCGGCGCTGGAGCGCACCCTGGCCGCCCGAGGAGGAGAGATCGCGGCGGTGCTCATGGAGCCCTGTATGTGTGATTCCGGCCCCATCCTGCCCAAACCGGGCTATCTGGAGGGGGTGCGGGAGGTGACCCGGAAGTATGGGGTCCTGCTGATCTTTGACGAGGTGATCACCGGTTTCCGCCTGGCATTGGGCGGGGCCCAGGCCTACTATGGGGTCACCCCTGATCTGTCCACCTTTGCCAAGGCCATCGCCAGCGGCTACCCCTTTGGCGCCGTGGTGGGCCGGCGGGAGGTCATGGCCTGCGGGGTCCCCGCTTCGGGGACCTTCAATGGGAATCCCATCGGGGTGGCCGCGGCGCTGGCCACCATTGAAACCCTGTCCCAGCCAGGGGTGTATGCCCATTTGGAGGGGCTGGCCCAGCAGCTGGAGACGGGATTCCGGGCCTTGGCGCGGAAGTACCACAGGCCCCTGTACCTTCGGCATGTGGGCAGCATTTTTATCCTGTACTTTGGCTTTACAGAGGATGTGGAGGACTTCCGGGACTGGCTGACCCAGGCGGACCTGGCGTCCTACACCCGCTTTGTGGCGGGGTGCGAGGAGTATGGCGTCCGGTTCACCGACCGACGGGGCAGGGAATACCTGTCAGTGGCCCACACCCAGGAGGATATCCGGCGTACCCTGGCTGTGGCGGACCAGGTGCTGGGGGAGATGGAACGAGGAGAGCGCTGACCCGCCGGGGAAACCGGGAAGAGATGGGTTTGAAAACGAAAGAGCTTATTGGGAAGGAAAGGAGCGTGCGTGCCATGGGCATGAAAATCAGCATTCTGTATCTGGGAAAGATGGAGTTTCCCAAGTTTCGCCTGGTGGACTGGAAGGATGAGGGGGCGATGGTGCAATCCCCGGCGGTCGCCATCCTGATCCAGCATCCCACCCTGGGGAATATTCTGTATGACACGGGAAACTGTGAGGATTTTTCGGCGGTTTACACAGAGGAGATGCTCCATGATTACCCCATTACGGAGATGATCTCCATTCAGGAGGCGCTGGCCCAAAAGGGGCTGACCCCGGATGACATCGACTTAATCATCCTCTCCCACCTTCACTTCGACCACGCCGGCGGGCTGAAGCACTTTGTGGGGACCAAGGCCATCCGGCGTGTGCTGGTCTCAGAGGCGGACCTGAAAAACGCCTACTGGAGTGTGATGACCGGCAACGGCGGGGCGTACATCCGGTCTCTGTTCGATGTGGAGGGGATTCAGTTTCAAACCATTCGGGAGACGACCAAGCTGGCGGAGGACTTGGAACTCTTCATTCAGGCTTCCCACACCCCGGGCGTCATCGGTATGGTGCTGAAAACCGACCACCACGGCACCATCCTCACCACCAGTGACACCATTTATACCGCGGAGAGCTATGAAAAAGAGCTGCCCCCCGGCGGGACCATCAACAAGACAACCGATGAGTTTTTTGACAACCTGAAGCGGATCAAGGAGATGGAGAAGGCCTACCACGCCACCCTTCTGTTTGGGCACGACTACGACCAGATCATGGATTGGGTGGCCAAAGGCGTGATTGATTGACGAAGGGGGCGCGGGGAGACCTGTTTGCGCCCCGGAAGGGAGAAGTGTTATGGCAGTCCATACCAACGCCACCGCCGGCGCCGCCCTGGGCAATGAGCTGCGGGCGGGCACCGTTGCCCAGGTGGGCAGCACCAAACGAATTCAGGCACTCAACGGCATGCTCCATGCCAACCGGCCCAATGTGGACATCACCCGGGCTCGGGCCTACACGAAGATTTACAAACAGACTGAGGGCATGCCCAGTCTCATGCGCCGGTACAAGGCCTCGGCGGAGGTCTACCGGACCCTCAGCGACAACGTCTATGACCACGAACAACTGGTGGGCTGGCCCACCCAAAAGATTCGGGGGGCCAATTTCGCCATTGAGCTCCACGCCCACTGGCTGGCGGAGGACCTGCCCAACCTGCGGGAGCGGACCTATGACCCCTTTGACATCACCGACGAGGATTATCGGGAGTTGGAGGAGGAACTGCTCCCCTATTGGAAGGATAAGACCATGGCGGTCCAGTGGGGCCACTATGTGAGCCAGCGGGAGTGGAACCGGGGACAGTTTGGAGGGGTTTCCGATGTGTCCAACTACCTCTGCGCCAACGGGTCCCATTTCATCCCGGCCTGGACCGATGTAATCCAGCATGGCTTTATCAAGTACTATGAAAAGGCCCAGCGGCTGCTGGAGGCGCTGGACCCCAATGACCCGGAATCCATTGACAAGCGGATCTTTTACACTGGAATCCAGGAGGTGCTGGAGGCCATCCGGGACTGGGGAGAGCGGCTGTCCGCAGCCTGTGCCCGGCGGGCCCGGGAGGAGAAGGACCCGGTACGGAAGCAGGAGCTGGAGAACATGGCCGCCATGATGAAGCGGGTGCCCTGGGGGCCCGCCACCTCCTTCCATGACGCCTGCGAAACGGCGTGGGCGGTGTGCTTTTTCCTTTTCGTGGAGGGGGCGGGGCCTTCCATCACCTGGGGACGCTTTGACCAGTATATGTATCCTTATTATAAGGAGGATATTGAGAAGGGGATTTTGACCCCGGAGAAGGCCATGGAGCTCATTGAGGAACTGTATGTCCGGGTGACCTCCAACGTGTGGTTCCAGTCCACCCAGATGGCCTATATTTTCGGCGGCTATTACCGCTATCCCCACCTGGATGTGGGCGGCCTGGACGAGAACGGGAGGGACGCCTCCAACGAACTGTCCTATCTCTGCCTGCGGGCCATGCGCTATGCCAAGACCACTTCGCCGGCGGTGAGCCTGCTTCTGCACCAGAAAACCCCGGATTCCCTGCTCTATGAGGCCTGCGAATTGGCCGCAGAGGGGATGGGGCATCCCTCCTTCTTCAACTGCGAGGGGCTCTACTCCATGCTGGAGCACCGGGCTGGAGGGCTGGAGGGGTACTCCCATTATACCCGAAAAGACATCCTGAAGTTCGGCTCTCCCATCGGCTGTGTGGAGCCCGGTGCGGAAGGGCTCCAATATGGCCACACGGATTCGGGGATCATCAATGTGGCCGGGGCGGCCCTGATGGCGGTGACCAATGGGGTGATGCCGGAGGAATCGGACAACATGTTTGCCGGGAAACTGCTGACCTTTGAGAGCGGGGCGCCGGGGTCCTTCCAGACCTTTGAGGCGTTCTATGACGCGGTGAAGGCGCAGATCAAGTACGCCATCGACGAGGCCCATGCCAACCTTCTCATCTGTGAAAAGCTGCTGGCCGAACAGTTTAACCTGCCTACCTTCACCGTTTTGCTGGAGGGGGCGCTGGAGAAGGGGAAGGACGCCACCGCAGGAGGGGCCAAGGTCAATGTGGGGCCCACCATGAACATGTGTGGGTTCGGCACCATGGTGGACTCGGTGGCCGCGATCAAAAAGGTGGTCTTTGAGGACCGGGCGGCTACCCTGGAGGAGGTCTGCGCGGCCTGCATGCAGAACTTTGTGGGCTATGAGGACTTGCGGACCAAGCTCCAGGCCGCGCCCAAATACGGCAACGACGACGACTTTGCCGACGCCATTGCCGCCGACCTGTGGAAGTGGTTCTCCACGTGTACCATGCGGCTGAAGATGTACCGGGGGCATTACTGCGACGCTGCGGTGCAGATGGTCCAGTCCAACGTGGGCTATGGCGCCATGACCGGGGCCACCCCCAACGGCCGCCTGGCGGGTATGCCCCTCTCGGACACCATGTCCGCCACCCAGCAGGCCGACACCCACGGCCCCACCGCCGCGGCCCGGAGCTATGGGAAGCTGGATTTCCCGGCCTATACCAACGGCACCTTGCTGAACATGTGGATCAGCCAGTCTGAGCTGATTGAGCAATCGTAAAGGAAAGGAGAATCGCCATGACAACCATCCGTGACATGCCGCTGGACTGCCCGGAAGCCACCTATGTGGAGCCTGTCTACAAGGAGGCTGGGATGCGGAATTTTACCAATCTGGTCCGCACCATGCTCAATGACTACGGGGTGTACCATGTCCAGTTTAACACCATCAACAAGCAGACGCTGATTGATGCCAAGGCCCACCCGGAGAATTATCCCACGCTGATGGTCCGGGTGGCTGGGTACAGTGTCTATTGGACGGACATTGCCGAGCGGGTCCAGGACGACATCATCAACCGGACAGAGCACACATTCTAAGCACCTGAGACCTGGGGGGAAGGAGGGGGGATCTGTGGAAGAAAAGAAGGCGATTGTTTTTGACATCGGACGGTTCCGAAACACCGACGGGCCGGGGATTCGCACCATTCTCTTTTTCAAGGGGTGCCCTCTGCGATGTCTCTGGTGCAGCAACCCCTTTGGATTCTCGCCGGCGCCCCAGTTGGCGGTCAATCCGGTCAAGTGCACAGGATGCGGCAAGTGTGTGCCGGTCTGTCCCCAGGGGAGAAATACCCTGGTGCCCGGGGAGAAAATCCAGGTGGATTTTTCCGCCTGCCAGGGGTGCGGGGCCTGTGTACCGGTGTGTCCCAGCGGGGCCCGGATGATCACAGGGCGGGCCTACACAGCCCGTGAGCTCTATCGGGAAGCGGCCAAGGATGCGGCGTTTTACCGGAAGGGCGGCGGTGGGGTGACGCTCTCCGGGGGAGAGGTCTTGCTCCAGTGGGAGGTGGCGTCGGAAACCCTGCGGCTGTGCCGGACCAATTATATCAACACCTGTATCGAGACCTCGGCCTTTGCCCCTTGGGCCCATTTGTGGCAGGTGGCCCAGTACTGTCACACGGTGTTTGTGGACCTGAAGCACATGGACAGCGAAAAGCACCGGGAGCAGACCGGGGTACCCAACGAGCTGATCCTGGAAAATATTCAGAAGCTGTGCCAGGCGCTGCCCCAGCGGGGAGGGAGGGTCATTGTGCGCCTGCCCCTGATCCCGGGCTGCAACGACGGGGCGGAGGACGTGGCGGCGGCGGCCCGGTTCGTGGGGAGCCTGCCCAACCGCCCGGAGATGAATCTTCTGCCCTACCACAACTTAGGAGAGAGCAAGTACGGTATGATCGGAGAGACCTGTGCGCTCTCCGGCCTGGAGAGCAGGAAGGGGAGGAACCCGAAGCTGCTGGCGCTTCAAGAGCTCTGCCAGCGGTGCGCCCCGGACAATCGGGTCAGCCTGGGGGGAGACGCCATCGCGCTGGAATAGTATGAAAACTCAGAAGCCCCGCCGCGGCTGCGGCGGGGCTTTCGGGTAGGAAGATGGTTGGGGTTGTCTAAGATGGACCTTGGGGGGCAGATACGCAATGGATCATGGTTCTTTGGCATTCATCCACATTAAAATTTTTTTGCAGTGCGGACAATGCCAAGCGGGAGAGTCTAAAACAGAGGATGCAACGCTGATGGTTTTCTTGGTGAAGAAGCCTTTGATTCCTGTTTTCTTTTTTTCTTCGTCTGAGGTAAATTCATACCAGTGCCCACCGCCCTGTCCAATGCCTTCGACACTGCCGTGTTCCATTTCCGTTCCACAGTCCAAACATTTCATGTCAGGTGTTCCTTTCACATTTTATTCTTCCGCTTTTTCATTGAGCAGGGAATGCACCCGTTCGACGGGGAAGCTGTCCTCTATGTCTATCACATCAAATAAGTGTGAGGGCAATTCCGTGCAGCCGATCAGGCTGAGATATTCACCGACAGCGCGCCGGTCCACGGCAATTTTTCCATGTCCGGCCCAATGGCGGTTGCTTTCCCGCTTTTTTAGGCCGGAAATCCAATACGCCTCTCCACTTTCAATATCTCTGTAATTGGAATATGTCCCTCTGCATTTTTGGAAAGCGTGGTCGTTAAAGTAAAGTGTCTTTCCGCTCTTTGAAGCCTTTACATACCCGATCCACGCAGGGCCATCGTCGGAATAACCGGTCTTTAACTCTATGTACATTAGATCGTGCGCCATTTTGGGCTCCTTTCCTTTATGGATCATCCATTTTTGTCTGTTTCATGATACCATAGAACCGAGAGAATGAAAATGCCCTTTTACAGCGTGTGGAGCGGGCCTGTTTTGTACAAAATTTTTGCAGAAAGCCGAGAAAAAATGATTGACAGAGGGAGAGATTCGTAGTATTATGTATGAGCGCCTGAATGGGCGCAGTCTGCGATGATGCGGGAGATTGCGGTGAGAACCGGTAACTTCCGCGGAGTATGTCCGTGAATCGGGCGGCTGGGGAATCTGCTGCATGGCGTATATCGCCATGACAGGAGAGGAAAAAGCCGGCGAAGTATGCCGGTTTTCTTCATGCTTATGGAGTGATACGCACGGTTAAGTGTATCGGATTCCCCACCGTACGGAGCGTGGCAGAGACAATGACACTTCGTATGTTTTAGGAGGAAAGCAGCAACATGGCACAGAATGAAATGATCCGGATTCGACTGAAGGCCTATGACCATCAGCTGATCGACCAGAGCGCAGAGAAGATTGTGGAGACCGCCAAGAGAAACGGCGCCACCGTTTCCGGCCCCATCCCCCTGCCCACCAAGAAGGAGGTTGTCACCATCCTTCGCGCGGTCCACAAGTATAAGGACAGCCGGGAGCAGTTCGAGCGCCGCACCCATAAGCGCCTGATCGACATCAACAATCCCAACCCCAAGACGGTGGAAGCGCTGATGAGTCTGGACCTGCCCGCCGGCGTGGAGATCGAGATTAAGCTGTGAGAACAGCCGGCACCCTGCGGACAGGCAGGGTGAGACAGATCCCAAAGGAACGCTGGCATATTGCATTTGTGTACCCGCTGCCTGTCGCCTTATCGTGAGACAGGCGGGTCATGTTGACAAACCAATGACAGCCCAATGGTCATGTTTGCCAACCAATAACCTATTTAAGGAGGAAAACCAACATGGAAAAGGCCATCATCGGCAGAAAGATCGGCATGTCCCAGATCTTTGACGAAGCCGGTAAGGTCATCCCGGTCACTGTGATCGAGGCAGGTCCCTGCGTCGTGGTCCAGAAGAAGACCGAGGAGAAGGACGGCTACAACGCCGTACAGCTGGGCTTCCAGGACGTTGCGGAACGGAAGCTCACCAAGCCGGAACAGGGCCACCTGAAGAAGGCGGAAGTTCCCATGAAGAAAGTGCTCAAGGAATTCAAGCTGAACAAAGCAGCAGAGATGAACGTGGGCGACGAGATCAAGGCGGATACCTTTGCCAAGGGCGATCACATTGACGTGACCGGCATCAGCAAGGGTAAGGGCTACCAGGGCGTCATCAAGCGCTGGAACGCCGGCCGCGGTCGGATGACCCACGGCGGCGGCCCGGTGCACCGCCATGCGGGCTCCATGGGCTCCGGTACCGATCCTTCCCGGATCTTTAAGGGCAAGATCGGCGCAGGCCACATGGGCGCGGAGCAGGTCACCGTCCAGAATCTGGACGTGGTGAGCGTGGACCCCGAGTTCAACCTGATCGCTGTCTGCGGCGCGGTTCCCGGCCCCAAGGGCGGCATTGTCTATCTGAAGTCCACCGTGAAGACCATCCGCGAGAAGAAGGGCGAGGCCGGCACCAGCGTCAACCCGCAGAAGGCTTCCGCACGTGCCAACCCCCAGAAGGCATCCGCCAGAAACCGGTAAGGAAAGGAGAGTTTGAGAAATGCCTAAAGCAAATGTCTATAATATGGCTGGCCAGCAGGTCGGCGAGGTGGAACTCTCCGAGGGCGTTTTCGGCGTAGAACCCAATGAGCCCGCCGTCCATGCCGTCGTGGTAAATCACCTGGCAAATTGCCGTCAGGGTACCCAGAGCGCCCTGACCCGCGCCGAAGTGTCCGGCGGCGGAAGAAAGCCCTGGAGACAGAAAGGAACCGGCCATGCCCGTCAGGGCAGCACCCGTGCCCCCCAGTGGACCCACGGCGGCATCGTGTTCGCTCCCAAGCCCAGAGATTACAGCTATCGCGTTAACCGCAAGCTGAAGAGACTGGCTCTGAAGTCCGCTCTCTCTGCCAAGGCCGCCAGCGGTGACCTGCTGGTGGTGGATAACCTGGCTCTGGACGCCATCAAGACCAAGAGCATCCAGGCTTTCCTGGACGCTGTGAGCGCCGGCAAGACCATTTTCATTACCCCCGAGGTCAATGTGAATGTTTACAAGTCCGCACGGAACATCCCCGGTGTCTCCACCACCACCGCCAAGATTCTCAGCGTGTATGACATTGTCAACGCCGAGAAGCTGGTCATCGACCAGAAGGCGCTGGCCATCATCGAGGAGGTGTTCGCATGAAGACAGCATACGACATCATCAGACGCCCTGTGATCACCGAGCAGTCCATGGCTGATACCGAGAACAAAAAGTATGTGTTCGAGGTGGCCAAGGATGCCACCAAGATCGACATCGCCAAGGCGGTGGAAGAGGTTTTCGGGGTGAAGGTTGTCAAGGTCAACACCCTGCGCGTCACCGGAAAGCTCAAGCGCACCGGCCGGTATCCCGCCGGACGCCAGCCCAGCTGGAAGAAGGCAGTGGTTACCCTGTCTGAGGATTCCAAGTCCATCGAGTTCTTCGAAGGAATGGCATAAGGAGGTTAATGCACTATGGCTATTAAGAGCTACAAGCCCACAACGCCTGCCCGCCGGAATATGACGGTCTCCGCGTTCGAGGGCATCGATAAGAAGGCCAAGCCGGAGCGTAGCCTGACTGAAACTCTGAAGAAGAACGCAGGACGCAACAGCTACGGCAGAATCACCGTCCGCCACCGCGGCGGCGGCAACAAGCGCAAGTATCGTATCATCGACTTCAAGCGCAACAAGCTGGATATGACCGCGACGGTGCTCCGTCTGGAATACGATCCCAACCGCAGCGCCAACATTGCCCTTGTCCAGTACGAGGACGGCGAGAAGAGATACATCCTGGCCCCTGTCGGCCTGAAGGCCGGCGATCAGGTTCTCTCCTCCGCCAATGCCGACATTAAGCCCGGCAACTGCCTGCCCCTGGCAAACATCCCCACCGGCACCATCATCCACAACATTGAGCTCTATCCCGGCAAGGGTGGCCAGCTGGTTCGTTCCGCCGGCACCTCTGCCCAGCTCATGGCAAAGGAGGGGGATGAGGCGCAGATCCGTATGCCCTCCGGGGAGGTTCGTATCGTGCGCCTGAACTGTAAGGCCTCCATTGGCCAGGTGGGCAACATCGACCACGAGAACATCTCCATCGGCAAGGCCGGCCGGAAGCGCCACATGGGATGGAGACCCACCGTCCGCGGCTCCGTCATGAACCCCAATGACCACCCCCACGGCGGTGGTGAGGGCAAGTCCCCCGTGGGCCGTCCCGGCCCCGTTACCCCCTGGGGTAAACCGGCCATGGGCTATAAGACGCGTAAGAAGAAGAACCGCACTGACAAGTTCATTGTCAAGCGCCGCAACGCGAAGTAAGGAGGAGGCAGTAAAACTATGAGCAGAAGCATCAAGAAAGGCCCGTTTTGCGCCCCCGAGCTTCTTAAGCGGGTCAAGGAAATGAATGAGTCCGGCGACAAGAAGGTGCTCAAGACCTGGAGCAGAGCCTCCACCATCTTCCCTGCGTTCGTCGGTCACACCATCGCTGTGCACGATGGCCGGAAGCATGTGCCTGTCTATGTCACCGAGGACATGGTGGGCCACAAGCTGGGTGAGTTCGCCCCCACCCGCACCTTCCGCGGCCACGCCGGCAGCAAGACTGGTAAGTAAGGAGGAGAGAGAACAATGGTAGCAAAAGCTCACGCAAAGTATCTGCGGATCTCTCCCCGTAAGGTGAAGATCGTCGCGGACCTGATCCGCGGGAAGAGCCTGGCCCAGGCCACCGGCATTCTGCTGACCACCCCCAAGGCGGCTTCCGAGCCCCTTCTGAAGCTCCTGAAGAGCGCGGCGGCCAACGCAGAGAACAACCACAAGATGGACCCCGAGAAGCTCTATGTCTCCGAGGTCTTTGCGACCCCCGGCCCCATCATCAAGCGGATCATGCCCCGCGCCCAGGGCCGTGCCTATCGCATCAATAAGAGAACCTCTCACGTCACCCTGGCTGTGGCGGAGAAGGAATAAGGGAGGAGGCAGAATATGGGACAGAAAGTAAATCCCCACGGCTTGCGCGTGGGTGTGATTAAGGACTGGGATTCCCGCTGGTATGCCCGCAATGAAAAAGTGGGCGATCTGGTCGTTGAAGACTACAAGCTGCGGAAGTACCTGAAAAAGACCCTGTACTCCGCCGGTATCCCCAAGATTGAGATCGAGCGCGACAACGCCAAGATCAAGATCTATCTGCACTGCGCCCGCCCCGGCGTGGTCATCGGCAAGGGCGGCGCGGAGATTGAGCGCCTGCGCCTGGAGCTGGAAAAGAAGCTGGGCAAGCCCGTTGCCCTGAACATCGTGGAGGTCAAGACCCCCGATACCGACGCACAGCTGGTGGCAGAGAACATTGCCCAGCAGCTGGAGAAGCGGATTTCCTTCCGCCGCGCCATGAAGAACTGCATGGGCCGCGCCATGAGAATGGGCGCCCGCGGCATCAAGGTGATGTGCTCCGGCCGTCTGGGCGGGGCGGAAATCGCCCGCAGCGAGTGCTATCATGACGGCACCATCCCCCTGCAGACCATCCGCGCCGATATCGACTACGGCTTTGCCGAGGCTGCCACCACCTATGGCCGCATTGGCATCAAGGTTTGGATCTACAAGGGTGAGGTCCTCAGCCAGACCCTCCGCACCACCCCCCGCACCCTGGACACCAAGAACTTTAAGGAACGCCCCGACCGTCCTCGCCGCCGCGATGGCAGAGGCGGCTTCAACCGCGACCGTAAGCCCGGCTATGGCAACCGTCCGCAGGGTGGTTATAACAACAACCGTGGTCCCCGGCCCGCTGCCGGTGGATCTGCTCCCAAGGAAGGAGGCAAAGCCTAATGCTGCTGCCCAAGAGAGTCAAATACCGCCGTGTTCACCGTGGCCGCCTGAAAGGCAAGGCCACCCGCGGCAACACCGTGACCTACGGTGAGTTTGGTTTGCAGGCCACGGAGCCGGCATGGATCACCAGCAACCAGATCGAGGCCGCCCGTGTGGCCATGACCCGTTACACCAAGCGTGGCGGCAAGGTCTGGATCAAGATCTTCCCCGACAAGCCCATCACCGAGAAGCCTGCGGAGACCCGCATGGGTTCCGGTAAAGGTTCCCCCGAGTATTGGGTGGCCGTGGTGAAGCCCGGCCGTGTGATGTTCGAGATCGCCGGTGTTTCCGAGGAAGTCGCCCGCGAGGCACTGCGTCTGGCCAGCCACAAGCTGCCCATCAAGACGAAGATTGTGACCAAAGAAGAAACGGCCCCTGAGAGCGAGAATGGTGGTGAAGCATGATGAAGGCAAACGAGGTACGCAAACTGTCTTCCGCTGATCTGGAAAAGAAGCTGACCGAGCTGAAGAAAGACCTCTTCCAGCTCCGTCTCCAGCATGCCACCAATCAGCTGGAAAATCCTGTCCGCATCAATGAAGTGAAGCGCGACATTGCCAGAGTCAAAACCATTATCCGTGAGCAGCAGCTCGCTGGCCAGTAAGGAGGAACTGAATCATGCCTGAAAACAGAACTTCTTCCCGTAAGACCAGAGTCGGCCTGGTGGTTTCGGATAAGATGGATAAGACCGTGGTGGTGGCCATTGCCGACCGTGTGGCACATCCCCTGTATAAGAAGATCGTCAAGAGAACCTACAAACTCAAGGCCCATGACGAGAACAACACCTGCGGCATCGGGGACAGAGTAAAGGTCATGGAGACCCGTCCTCTGTCCAAGGATAAGAGATGGCGCGTGGTTGAGATCATCGAAAAGGCGAAGTAAGGAGGTGCCGTAAATGATCCAGCAGGAAACCTATCTGAAGGTGGCGGACAACACCGGCGCCAAGGAAATTAAAACCATCCGTGTCCTGGGCGGCTCTTCCCGGAAGTATGCGAACATCGGCGATGTGATTGTCGCCTCCGTCCGGAAGGCCGCGCCCGGCGGCACGGTGAAGAAGGGCGATGTCGTCCGCGCCGTGGTGGTCCGCTCCGCCAAGGGTGTGCGCCGGGCAGACGGCAGCTATGTCCGTTTCGACGAGAACGCGGCCGTTCTGATCAAGGACGACAAAAACCCCAGAGGCACCCGTATCTTTGGCCCGGTCGCCCGTGAGCTGCGTGACAAGGACTACATGAAGATCCTGTCCCTGGCTCCCGAAGTACTGTAAGGGAGGGGACTAAGATGATGAATAAGATGAGCATTAAGAAGGACGACACCGTGGTCGTCATCACCGGAAAGGACAAAGGCCAGCGGGGCAAGGTCCTGACCGTGATCCCCAAGGAAGGCAAAGTGGTGGTGGAGAAGATCAACCTGGTCTCCCGCCACACCAAGCCCCGCAAGCAGGGCGACGAGGGCGGCATCATCCAGAAGGAAGCCCCCCTGTATGCCTGCAAGGTGATGCGTGTCTGCCCCAAGTGCGACAAGCCCACCCGCGCCGCCAGCAAGATGGTGGACGGCAAGAAGGTCCGTGTCTGCAAGCACTGCGGCGCTGAAATCTGAGAGAGGAGGAGTCAATGATGTCTGAAATGCCCAATCTGAAAGCAAAGTACAGAGAAGAAGTTGCTCCTGCCCTCATGCAGAAGTTCAACTATAAGAGCACCATGCAGATCCCCCGCATTGAGAAGATCGTTGTGAACGTGGGCTGCGGGGAAGCCCGGGACAACGCCAAGGTGCTGGACGCTGTGGTCCGTGACCTGGGTGTCATCACCGGCCAGAAGGCCATTGTCACCAAGGCCAAGAAGTCCGTGGCAAACTTTAAGGTTCGTGAGGGAATGCCCATCGGCGCCAAGGTCACCCTGCGCCAGGACAAGATGTGGGAGTTCCTGGACCGCCTGTTCAATGTGGCCCTGCCCCGTGTCCGTGACTTCCGCGGCATCAGCCCCAACTCCTTCGACGGCCGCGGCAACTATGCCCTGGGCGTGAAGGAACAGCTGATCTTCCCGGAAATCGAGTATGATAAGATCGACAAGATCCGTGGTATGGATATCGTCATCTGCACCACCGCGGAGACCGACGAAGAGGCAAGAGAGCTGCTGACCCTGATCGGCGCTCCCTTCGGCAAGTAATTAGGAGGAGAACGATCAATGGCTAAATTATCCATGAAGCTCAAGCAGCAGGCTGAGCCTAAGTTTTCCACCCGCCGCTACAACCGGTGCAAGATCTGCGGCCGTCCCCACGCGTATCTGCGTGACTACGGTATCTGCCGTATCTGCTTCCGTGAACTGGCCCACAAGGGCCAGATCCCCGGCGTACGGAAGGCTTCCTGGTAATCAGTATGGTATCGCCTGACCGGATGCACCCAACCATCCGGTCGGCGTTCCCATAAAGTTTTCTCCGTACCTACGGAGAATGGTCCCCGGCCGGCGGCAATAGGTCGGTTCCTCTGAGACCCGATACCTTGCCGCTGATACAGGCGCTGCCTGTAATCTTATAGGAGGTATTACCCTATGCACATTACAGATCCCATTGCGGATATGCTGACTCGTATCCGTAACGCGAACAACGCCAAGCATGACACCGTCGACATCCCCGCGTCCAACATGAAGAAGGCCATTGCCCAGATTCTGCTGGACGAAGGCTACATCAAGGCCTTTCAGCTGGTGGAGGACGGCGCCCAGGGCGTGATCCATGTTACCCTGAAGTACAACAACCCCGGCAAGGAAAAAGTCATTTCCGGCCTGCGCCGCGTCTCCAAGCCCGGCCTGCGTGTTTATGCCGGTGCTGACGAGCTGCCCCGTGTCCTGCGTGGCCTGGGTGTTGCGATCGTGTCCACTTCCAAGGGCGTCATGACCGACAAGGCGGCCCGCGCGGCCCATGTCGGCGGCGAAGTCCTGGCATTTGTGTGGTAAGGAGGAGAGGTTACTATGTCTAGAATCGGTAGAATGCCCATCTCTCTCCCCAGCAATGTGGAAGTGACTGTGGGCGAAGGCAATCTGGTCACCGTCAAGGGGCCCAAGGGCACCCTGACCCAGAAGCTCAGCGAGAAGATGACCCTGACCCGCGAGGACAATGTCATCCATGTGACCCGCCCCAATGATGAGAAAGAGAACCGCGCTCTGCACGGCCTGACCCGCACCCTGCTCAACAACATGGTGGTGGGTGTCACCGAGGGCTATAAGAAGGAGCTGGACGTCAACGGCGTCGGCTACCGTGTGGCCAAGGAGGGCAAGAAGCTGAACATGAACATTGGCTTCTCCCACCCGGTGATCGTGGAAGAGATCGACGGCATCACCATCGACGTTCCCAGCCCCAACAAGATCGTCATCAGCGGCACCGACAAGCAGAAGGTCGGTCAGTTCGCTGCTGAGGTCAGAGGGAAGAGACCCCCGGAACCCTACAAGGGCAAGGGAATCAAATATACCGACGAGGTCATCCGCCGCAAGGAAGGCAAGACCGGCGTGAAGAAGTAAGAAAGAGGTGTGCCTAAATGATTAAGAGACCCGATACTAACGCTCAGCGTCAGAAGCGTCACACGCGCGTTCGCGGTAAAGTCTCCGGCACATCCGAGAGACCCCGTCTGAACGTGTTCCGCAGCGGAACCAACATCTATGCGCAGATCATTGACGATGTGAAGGGCTGCACCCTGGTTTCCGCTTCCTCCCTGGAGAAGGGATTTGAGGGCCGCGGCAACAACTGTGAGGCCGCAGCCAAGGTTGGCGAGGCCATTGCCCAGCGCGCCAAGGACAAGGGAATCGACACAGTGGTCTTTGACCGCGGTGGTTACCTGTACCATGGACGTGTGAAGGCTCTGGCAGAGGGCGCCCGCAAGGCTGGCCTGGAATTTTAAAGGGAGGAGGAAACGAAAATGCCTAGATTTGAAAGAGAACCCAGCGAGTTTGTTGAAAAAGTCGTTTCCCTGAACCGTGTCTCCAAGACCGTCAAGGGCGGCCGTGTGATGAAGTTCTCCGCTCTGGTCGTCGTGGGCGACGAAAAGGGCAAGGTCGGTTTCGGCCTGGGTAAGGCTGCCGAGGTCCCCGAAGCCATCCGCAAGGGCCTGGAAGCCGCCAAGAAGAACATGTTCACCATCACTCTCTCCGGCACCACCATTCCCCATGAAGTGGTCGGTGAATTCGGCGCTGGCCGCGTGCTGATGAAGCCCGCTGCCCCCGGTACCGGCGTCATTGCCGGCGGTCCGGTCCGTGCTGTGCTGGAAGCTGCCGGAATCAAAGATATTCGTACCAAGTGCCTGCGCTCCAACAACCCCCAGAACGTGGTTTCCGCCACCATGGAGGGTCTGAAGTCCCTGCGTGGTCCTGAGGCTGTGGCCCGGATCCGGGGTAAGAGCGTGGAAGAGATCGTGGGCTAAGGAGGGCTTTGAACCATGGCGAATCTGAACATTAAGCTCGTCAAGAGCCTCAGCGGCCGGATTGCAAAGCATAAGGCCACCGCAGAAGCCCTCGGCCTGCGTAAAATCGGCGATACCACTGTGCAGCCTGACAATGCTGCCACCCGGGGCAAGATCGCCCACATCGGTTACCTGATCCAGGTCACCGAGGAACAGTAAGGAGGTGCGCAACATGAAACTGCATGAACTTTCTCCCGTGCCCGGTTCCAATCCCAAGGCCTATCGCAAGGGCCGCGGCAACGGTTCCGGCAACGGCAAGACGGCCGGCCGCGGACAGAAGGGCCAGTGGGCCCGTTCCGGCGGCGGTGTCCGTGTGGGCTTTGAAGGCGGCCAGATGCCTCTGGCCCGTCGGATCCCCAAGAGAGGCTTTCACAACATCTTTGCAAAGCCCCTGGAAGCTGTGAACGTTTCCGCCCTGGAAAAGTTCGAGGATGGTGCTGTGGTCAGCGCCTGCGACCTGCTGGAAAAGGGTATCCTGTCCAAGTGTGAGCACGGCGTGAAGATCCTCGGCGAAGGCAGCCTCACCAAGAAGCTGACCGTTCGGGCCAGTGCTTTCTCCGCCTCCGCGAAGGCAAAAATTGAAGAGGCAGGCGGGAAGGCTGAGGTGGTCTAATGTTTAAGACCATCCGTAACGCATGGAAGCTGCCGGAGCTGCGCCGCAAGCTCCTGTTTGTGATCTTTGCATTACTGATCTTCCGCGTTGGCGCGGCGATCCCGGTGCCCTATATCAACACCGAGTATCTCCAAGATTATATTGCGGCAAATTCTGGGACGATTTTCGGCCTGCTCAATACGTTGAGTGGTTCGGCCCTGTCCCAGGCCACGTTGTTTGCCCTGTCCATCCAGCCCTATATTAACGCCTCCATCATCATTCAGCTGCTGACCATTGCCATCCCGGCGCTGGAGCGGCTGGCCAAAGACGGCGGTGAGGAGGGCAAGAAGAAGATCCAGTCCATTACCCGTTATGCCACCTTGGCCATCGGCCTGCTCCAGGGCTGGGGATACTATACCCTGATCCGGAGCTATGGTCTGCTGACCAACGAAGGTGTTTGGGCGGCTGTGGTGATCGTGGTCTCCTTCACGGCTGGCGCAGTTTTCCTGATGTGGCTGGGCGAACAGATCACAGAGTTCGGCGTGGGCAACGGTATTTCGATCATCCTGTTTACCGGTATCGTCTCCCGTATCCCCCACATGATCATGTCTCTGGTGACCGGCGTGAAGAACTGGGCTGCCAACCTTGACATGACCAACTGGACGGAGCAGCAGATCAACAGCACCATCGTGATGAACCCTGGGATTGTTGCCCTCCTGGTGGTAGGCATGCTGCTGCTGATTATTTTCATCGTCTTTATCACCAATTCTGAGCGGAAAGTGCCTGTCCAGTATGCCAAGCGTGTGGTTGGCCGGAAAATGTACGGTGGTCAGTCCACCCACATTCCCATCAAGGTCAATCTCAGCGGCGTGCTGCCCATCATTTTCGCCCAGTCCATTGCCATGATCCCCGCTACCATCGGCATGTTTGTTCCCTCCTCCCAGCAGGAGGGGTCGGCGTGGCACACCTTCCTTTCGGTGTTCAACTCCACCAGTGCCCTGTACGCGGTGATCTACTTCCTGCTGATCATCATGTTCAGCTACTTCTATGCTACCATCCAGTTTAATCCTGTGGAGGTAGCCAATAACCTGAAGAAGAATGGCGGATTCATTCCCGGCTTCCGGCCCGGCCGTCCCACGGCGGAGTTCTTGGCCAAGGTACTCTCCCGTCTGACCTTCTTCGGCGCCATTTACCTGGGTATCGTAGCCATCCTGCCCATTATTACCGAGAACATCACTGGCATCCAGAACATGTCCATCGGCGGTACCTCCGTCATCATCGTGGTCGGCGTTGCCCTGGAGACAGTCAAGATGCTGGAAGCGCAGATGCTCATGCGGCACTATAAGGGCTTCCTGGAATGAGAGGTAATATAAGATGAAACTGATTCTTTTGGGCCCTCCGGGCGCCGGCAAAGGCACCCAGGCTGAGATTCTGAATAAGAAGCTCAACATTCCCACCATCTCCACCGGCAACATTCTCCGGGCTGCGGTGAAAAACGGGACTCCCGTTGGCCTGCAGGCCAAGGCATATATGGATGCCGGCAAGCTGGTACCCGATGAAGTTATCATCGGGGTGATCTCCGAACGCCTGGCGGAAGCGGACTGCCAGAACGGCTTTATCCTGGACGGGGTGCCCCGCACCATTCCCCAGGCCGAGGCCCTGGAAAAGGCGGGCATCACCTTTGACGCCGTGGTCTCCCTGGAAATTTCCGATGAGGAGATTGTGGAGCGCATGGGCGGCCGTCGGGTCTGCGCCTCCTGCGGCGCGCCCTTCCATGTGAAGAACCTGCCCCCCAAGGTGGAGGGCGTGTGCGACGCGTGCGGCGGCAAGCTGGAAGCCCGGGCGGACGATAAGCCTGAGGTGGTCCGTGACAGACTGAAGGTCTATCACAAGGAGACCGCGCCTCTGAAGGATTTCTACGCAGCGCGAAACCTGCTGAAAACCGTAGAGAATCAGCCCACTGTGGCTGAGACGACAACTGCGATTCTGAAAGCACTGGGGCTTTGAGTATGATTTCATTAAAGTCTCCCAGAGATATTGAGGGGATGCGCCGAGCAGGACAAATTACCGCGGCGGCCCGTGCTTTGGCGGGCAAAATGGTACGTCCTGGCGTAACCACTCTGGAAATAGATACTGCAGTTCGTAAATTCATCGAAAGCCAGGGGGCAACCCCCTCCTTCCTGGGGTATGGCGGCTTCCCCGCCTCCGCCTGTATTTCGGTGAACGATGAAGTCATCCATGGGATTCCGAGCAATCAGGTTCTCAAGGAAGGCGACATCGTCAGTGTGGATGTGGGCGCCTACATCGGCGGCTTCCACGGGGACTGCGCGGGCACCTATCCCTGCGGAAAGATCAGCGACGAGGCGGCAAGGCTCATTGCCGTGACGGAGCAGTCTTTCTGGGAGGGGATGAAGTTCGCCCGTTTTGGTTACCGTGTCTCCGACATCTCCCATGCGGTGCAGAAGTACGTGGAAGAAAACGGCTTCTCTGTGGTACGGGACTATGTTGGCCATGGCGTAGGCGCCAATCTGCACGAGTCTCCCGAGGTGCCCAACTATGGGAAACCCGGCCACGGTCCCCGGCTTGCTCCCGGGATGACCCTGGCGGTGGAACCCATGGTGAACCAGGGGGACTGGCGGGTCAAGGTGATGAAGGACGGCTGGACGGTACGGACAGCCGACGGCTCCCTGGCCGCCCACTATGAGAACTCAATCCTCATTACGAAGGGTGAGCCTGAAATCCTCACCCAAGTGGAGGATCTGCGCCTATGACGTTTCTGCGAGGAGACGTGGTACGGTCCGTTGCCGGCCATGACAGAGGAGACCTCTTTCTGGTCCTCCGGGAGGAGGGCGACTTTCTCTGGCTGGTGGACGGAAAATGCAGAAAACTTGAGACTCCCAAAAAAAAACGGCGAAAGCACGTTGTTTCCGCGGGGGTCTGGACGCACCCGGTTGCCGGCCGCTTGCAAGACGGCGAGCCGGTGCTGGACAGTGACATCAGGAGGGCGCTGGCCGCCTTCCGGAATAGGTTCAGTGAGATGAAGGAGGTATGACGCTTGGCAAAAAGCGACATGATCGAGCTGGAGGGAACCGTGGTTGAGGCGCTGCCCAACACCACATTCCGGGTTGACATCGGAAACGACCATATCATTCTGGCTCATATTTCCGGAAAGCTCAGGATGAATTTCATCCGTATTCTGCCGGGTGACAAGGTAACGGTCCAGATTTCCCCGTATGATCTGACACGGGGTCGGATCACCTGGCGAAGCAAATCCACCAAGTAAAGCAACAGGCTTACAGGAGGTAAAAAGTTATGAAAGTAAGACCGTCCGTCAAGCCCATGTGCGAAAAGTGCAAGATCATCAAGCGCAAGGGCAAAGTCATGGTCATTTGCGAAAACCCCAAGCATAAGCAGAGACAAGGTTAAGAAGGAGGCGCTGAAGAAGTATGGCAAGAATTTCCGGCGTTGACCTGCCGAAGAATAAGAGAATCGAGATCGCCCTCACCTATATTTACGGGATCGGTCGCACCAGCGCCAACAAGATCCTGGCGGAGACGGGCATTAACCCCGATACCCGGGTCAAGGACCTCACCGAGCAGGATGAAGCTGCTCTGCGTGATGTCATCGGCCATGGCTACATGGTCGAAGGCGACCTGCGCCGCAATGTGGCAATGGACATTAAGCGCCTGACCGAGATTGGCTGCTACAGAGGCCTGCGTCACCGCAAGGGCCTGCCCGTCCGCGGCCAGCGGTCCAAGACCAACGCGCGCACCCGCAAGGGTCCCAAGCGCACCGTTGCCAATAAGAAGAAGTAAGGGAGGGAAGAATCGCTATGGCTAACCCCAAGAAGAAGGTTGTCAGAAGACGCCGTGAACGCAAGAACATTGAGAAGGGCGCCGTCCATATCCGCTCTTCCTTCAACAACACCATGGTCACTGTGACCGATACCAACGGCAATGCCCTGTCCTGGGCTTCCGCCGGTGGCCTGGGCTTCCGCGGCTCCAGAAAGTCCACCCCCTATGCAGCCCAGACTGCGGCCGAGACCGCAGCCAAGGCGGCCATTGAGGCCTGTGGTCTGAAGAGCGTGGAAGTGTATGTGAAGGGACCCGGTTCCGGCCGTGAGGCCGCCATCCGTGCCCTGCAGGCCGTGGGTCTGGAAGTCACCATGATCAAGGACGTGACTCCCATTCCTCACAACGGATGCCGTCCCCCCAAGAGACGCCGCGTCTGATCGAAGGAAAGGAGAAAAGCAACTATGGCAAAGAATACACAGCCGATCGCCAAGCGCTGCAAGGCGCTGGGTATTTCTCCTACCGTTATGGGTTACAGCAAGAAGGAGACCAACCGTAACCCCGGCGGTCAGATGAGAAAGAAAAAGAGCGAGTATGCCCTGCAGCTGACGGAGAAGCAGAAGGTCAAGTTTGTCTATGGCATCCTGGAGAAGCAGTTCCGCTCCTACTATGAGAAGGCAACCCGGATGTCCGGCAAGACCGGCGAGAACCTGCTGATCCTGGTGGAGCGCCGCCTGGACAATGTGGTCTATCGCCTGGGCTTCGCCATGACCCGCCGGGAAGCCCGCCAGCTGGTGAACCATGGCCACTTTACCGTCAACGGCCAGAGAGTGGACATTCCCTCCTATCTGGTGAAGCCCGGTGATGTGGTGGAGGTTGCGGAGAAGAGCCGCTCCTCCGTGAAGTTTAAGAGACTGACCGGTGAGGATGCCGTGATGGTCACCCCGCCCCAGTGGCTGGAGCGGGAAAAGAACGCCCTGAAGGGCACGGTGACCAAGCTGCCCGCCCGTGAAGACATCGACATGCCCATTGAGGAACACCTCATCGTCGAGTTGTACTCCAAATAATACGCTACCCTCGGCAGGAAAACGGAATGACGATACGGCAGGCCGCCGGTCTGCCGACGTAAGAAGGAGGGTAACAAATGGTAGAAATCGAAAAGCCGCGCATCGAATGCATCGAGAAGCCGGGAGACAACTCCTATGGCAAGTGCATTGTCGAACCGTTGGAGCGCGGCTATGGCACCACGTTAGGCAACTCTCTTCGCCGGATTCTGCTGTCCTCTTTGCCCGGCACTGCAGTCACCAGCATCAAGATTGCAGGGGTGCAGCATGAGTTCAGCTCGATCCCCGGTGTGAAAGAGGACGTAACAGAAATCGTCCTGAACGTAAAGGGGATCATTGCCAAGCTGTACAGCGAGGGTACCAAAACAGTGTACATTGAGGCCTCCGGCGAGGGGGTTGTCACTGCCGGTGATATCAAAGCTGACAGCGAGGTGGAGATCCTTAACCCCGAGCATCCCATCGCAACGCTGGGGCCTGAGGCGGTTCTGAATATGGAACTGACCTTGTCCCACGGCAGAGGTTATGTCCCCGCAGACCGGAACAAGACCCCCCAGACGGTGATCGGGGTGATCCCAGTGGACTCGGTCTATACCCCTGTCAAAAAGGTCAATTATACGGTGGAAAACACCCGCGTAAAGGATTTGACCGACTTTGACAAGCTGACCCTGGAGGTTTGGACCAACGGGACCATTGCCGCCCGGGACGCCGTTTCCCTGGGGGCCCGGATTCTCTGCGACCACTTTATGCTCTTTACAGATCTCAGCGAGACCATGGGCAACAAGTCCACGGTGGTGGAAAAGTCTCCCGACATCCGTGACAAGGTGCTGGAGATGACCATTGAGGAGCTGGATCTGTCTGTCAGAAGCTTCAACTGCCTCAAACGTGCCAACATCAACACTGTGGAGGACCTGATCTCCAAGACAGAGGATGAGATGATGAAGGTACGGAACCTGGGCCGGAAGTCTCTGGAAGAAGTTATCAACAAACTGGCCATGATGGGGCTTTCCCTGGCCAGCGACGACAATTGACCCAAGGTTCGGCACTGCTGAACCATCAATACCGAAGGGAGTTGAACCAACATGTCCGGTAATCGTAAGCTTGGCAAGCGGACCGATCAGCGGAAGGCCATGCTCCGCGCTATGGTGACCTATCTGCTGGAGAACGGTCAGATTAAGACCACCCTGGCACGTGCCAAGGAAGTGGCCCCGCTGACAGAGAAGATGATCACGCTGTCCAAGAAGAATGATCTGGCCGCTTACCGTCAGGCTCTGGCGTTCATCACCAAGGAGGACGTGGCACACAAGCTGTTCACCGAGATGAACCAGAAATACATGAGCCGTGACGGCGGCTATACCCGGATCGTGCGCATGGGCCCCCGCAAGGGCGATGCGGCCGAGATGGCTATTATCCAGCTGGTTTAAGAAAAAGAGAAAGAGACCCGTTGCCGAGGCTGTGGCAGCGGGTCTTTTTGCTATACCAAAGCATAACAAAATGGCCATGTGCCCCCTGACAGCGGCGCGGCCAGAAAATTACAGCGCGTGGGCCGGGGCGCTTAGAGTTGCACCGGGGGGAAAACTATGCTAAAATCCCCATAGAAGAAAAACAGGAAAGGAAGGGCGAGACAGATATGAAGGTACTGTTTGTCAACTGCTGTATCCGGGGGGAGGCGTCCCGGACCCTCCGGCTGTGCCGGGTTGCCATCGAGGCGATTCACACCACCTTCCCCACCGCGGAGGTGGAGGAGCTCTGCCTGGACCAGGAGGCGCTGCTGCCCCTGCACAGTGATACGCTGGCCCAGCGCCATGCGCTGGAGGTGGCCCAGGCGTTTGACCATCCCATGTTCCGTTATGCCCGGCAGTTTGCCGCCGCCGATGTGATCCTGGTGGGGGCGCCTTATTGGGAGTACCAGTTCCCGGCGCTGCTGCGGTGCTATGTGGAGCATATCTCCGTTAGTGGGTTGACCTTTGCCTATGGAGAAGACGGACGCCCCCATGGTCTGTGTAAAGGGGATCGTTTGTTTTATCTGACCACAGCCGGCGGACCCATTCTGGACCGGAACTGTGGCTTTGACTATCTGAAGACACTGTTGGGCAATATGATGGACTTCAAAAAAATGGACTATGTGGCCGCTGAGTGCACCGACGTGATCGGCTATCCCGTGGAAGAAGAGCTGCAAAAAGCGGAGGAACAGGTGCGGGCCCAGATTCAAAGCTGGCGGTAACCTGCGCATGCGGGAGAGGAGGTTACGCGGTGGGAGAGTGGAAGCATATCATTACCATCGGCCGGGAATACGGGGCCGGGGGCAGAAGTGTGGCCAAAAGAATTTCCGATCTGCTGGGGATTCCCCACTATGACAAGGAAATCATTCAGCTGGCAGCGGAAAAGACAGGCCTTTCGGAGGAGATGATCCGGGGGACCGAGGAGCATGAGAGCGGAAAAACCCTCCTCAACTGGTTTCTCCCCAGCGGCTCTGCCTCCGCCTATGACCAGGCAATTTTGGCCCAGGCCCAAACCATTCGCAAGATCGCGGAGCAGGGGCCCTGCGTCATTGTAGGGCGGGGGGCGGACTATATCCTCCGGGATTTTCCCCACCTGGTCAATGTCTTCCTGTATGCGGAAAAGAAGGACAAGGTCCGCTATGCCATGGAGACCTACGGGGAAAGCTATGAGCAGGCGGTCCGCCGGGTGCGCCACGCCGACGCGGCCCGGGAGTCCTATTACCATTACCTGACAAAGGCCAAATGGGGCGACTTGAAAAATTACCACCTGACCTTGAACAGCAGCCCAGTGGGCAAGCAGGCCTGTGCGGAGATCATTCTCCAGTATGCCAGCAGGAAAAACGGATGAGGGAAGCGAAAAATACGGCGGCGGCACCCGATCAGGTGCCGCCGCCGTGTTTTCTGACAAAGAAAGGTGTCCCACAAAAAAGACCGAAGAAAGGATTGACTTTCCCCGGCATAAGTGGTAGAATACCTTGATATTATCTGCGGAGAAGGAAGGAATTTCCTCCCACTCTGGGGACAGTATAGCAGAAATCAACGAAAAAGACAACAGGTTGAGAAAAGTTTTTTCCACGCCCCCGCGTGATCGCAAGAAATCAGGATACGACACCTTTTCAACGAAAGGACTGGTCAAGAGCAATGGTAAAGGATGTATACTACGGAAAAACCCTGCGCAAGAGCTTTGCCCGCCATGAAGAAGTGCTGGACATGCCGAATCTTCTGGAAATCCAGAAGAAGTCCTACCAGTGGTTTTTGGACACTGGTCTCCAGGAAGTGTTCCGGGATGTGGCCGCCATTGGTGACTACGCTGGAAATTTGGAGCTCTCCTTCATCGACTTCACCATGGATGAAAAGCCCAAGTACTCTGTGGAGGAGTGCAAGGCCCGGGACGCCACCTATGCCGCGCCCCTGAAGGTGCGGGTGCGCCTGCGCAACAAGGAGACCGAGGAGATCAAGGAGCAGGAGATCTTCATGGGGGATTTTCCCCTGATGACCAAGGGGGGCACCTTTGTCATCAATGGGGCGGAGCGCGTCATCGTCTCCCAGATCGTCCGTTCCCCCGGCGTCTACTATGCCCGCAATGCCGACAAGGCAGACAACATCACCTATGCCGTGACGGTCATCCCTTACCGGGGCGCCTGGCTGGAGTATGAGACCGATCTGTCTGACATTTTCAACGTCCGCATCGACAAAAACCGGAAGCTGCCTGTCACCTGCCTGATCCGGGCGGTGGGTCCCCAGACCGACAGTGAAATCCTGGAGCTGTTTGGAGAGGAGCCCCTGCTGGTGAGCACCCTGGAGAAGGACACCTGCAAGACCCGGGAAGAGGCCATGCTGGAGATCTACCGGAAGCTCCGGCCCGGAGAACCCCCCACTTTGGACTCAGCGGAGTCCCTCATCAACAGCCTTTTCTTTGACGCCCGCCGTTATGACCTGTCCGCGGTGGGACGGTATAAATTCAACAAAAAGCTCTCCCTGTGGCCCCGGCTTTCCGGCCAGAAGCTGGCCGCGCCGGTGGCGGACCCCCGCACCGGTGAGATCATTGCCGAGGCGGGCCAGACCCTGACCCGGGCCCAGGCCCAGGAACTGGAGAACCGAGGGGTGTCTGAGGCCATCGTGGATGTGGACGGGCAGAGCGTCAAGGTTTTCTCCAACCGCATGGTGGACATGGCCCAATTTGTCTCCTTCGACCCTGAGGCGTGCGGCATTACCGAAAAGGTTCGCTTCGAGGTCCTGTGTGAGCTGCTGGACCAGTTCGGCCAGGACGAGGCCGCCCTGAAGGAGGCCGTGGCCGAGCGCAAGGACGACCTGGTGCCCAAGCACATCATTGTGGATGACATGATGGCCTCCATCAACTACCTGTGCTCCCTCTCCCACGGCGTGGGCACCCCGGACGACATTGACCACCTGGGCAACCGCCGCCTGCGCTGCGTGGGCGAACTGCTCCAGAACCAGTTCCGCATCGGTTTTAGCCGGATGGAACGGGTGATTCGGGAGAGAATGACCATTCAGGACCTGGACATTGTCACCCCCCAGTCCCTCATTAACATCCGTCCGGTGACGGCTGCCATTAAGGAGTTCTTTGGCTCCTCCCCGCTGTCCCAGTTCATGGACCAGACCAACCCCCTGGCAGAGCTGACCCACAAGCGGCGTATGTCCGCCCTGGGCCCCGGCGGTCTGTCCCGGGACCGGGCCTCCTTTGATGTCCGGGACGTCCATTACAGCCACTATGGCCGGATGTGCCCCATTGAGACCCCGGAAGGTCCCAACATCGGTCTGATCTCCTACCTGGCCACCTATGCCCGCATCAATCGCTACGGCTTCATTGAGGCCCCTTACCGCAAGGTGGATAAGCAGACAGGGTTCCTCACCAATGAGGTGGAGTACATGACGGCGGATATTGAGGACGAGTTCATGGTGGGCCAGGCCACGGAGCCTGTGGACGAGAACGGCTGCCTGGCCAATCAGCGGATTACCTGCCGCCACCGCAACGAGATCGTGGAAGTGGACCGGGAAAAGGTGGACTACATCGACGTGTCGCCCAAGATGATGGTCTCCATCGCCACGGCCATGATTCCCTTCCTGGAAAACGACGACGCCAACCGGGCCCTGATGGGCGCCAACATGCAGCGGCAGGCTGTGCCGCTGCTCACCACCCAGGCCCCCATTGTGGCCACAGGGATGGAGCATAAAAACTGTATCGACTCTGAAATTGCCGTTCTGGCCGAAGGGGATGGGGAAGTGACCCGGGTCTCCGCCACCAATGTCACAGTTCGGTATGACGGAGGGAATGTGGTGGACTATCCCCTTATTAAGTTCCTCCGTTCCAACCACGGCACCTGCATCAACCAGCGGCCCATTGTGTCCCTCCGGGACCGGGTGAAAAAGGGGGATGTCATTGCGGACGGCCCCTCCACCAACCAGGGGGAGATCTCCCTGGGCAAGAACATCCTCATGGGCTTTATGACCTGGGAGGGCTACAACTACGAGGACGCCATCCTGCTCAATGAGAGAATGGTCAAGGACGATGTCTTTACCTCCATTCACATTGAGGAGTATGAGACCGAGGCCCGGGACACCAAGCTGGGGCCGGAAGAGATTACCCGTGACATCCCCAACGTGGGCGACGACGCCCTGAAAGACCTGGATGAGCGGGGCATTATCCGAGTGGGCGCGGAGGTCCACGCGGGGGACATCCTGGTGGGCAAGGTGACCCCCAAGGGGGAGACCGACCTCACCGCGGAGGAGCGCCTGCTCCGGGCCATCTTTGGCGAAAAGGCCAGAGAGGTCCGGGACACCTCCCTGAAAGTGCCCCACGGTGAGAGCGGCATCATCGTGGACGTGAAGGTCTTTACCCGGGAGGGCGGCGACGAGCTGGGCCCCGGCGTGAACATGGTGGTGCGGGTTTACATCGCCCAGAAGCGGAAAATTTCCGTGGGCGACAAGATGGCCGGCCGCCACGGCAACAAGGGCGTGGTCTCCCGGATCATGCCCCAGGAGGATATGCCCTTCCTCCCCGATGGAACCCCCCTGGATATCGTGCTCAATCCCCTGGGCGTGCCCTCCCGTATGAACATCGGACAGGTGCTGGAGGTTCACCTGGGCCGGGCCGCCCAGGCACTGGGCTGGAAGGTGGCCACACCGGTTTTCAACGGCGCGGATGAGAAGGACATTATGGAACTGCTGGCCCAGGCGGGCCTGTTCCGGGAGGTCTATCCCAATGAGACCATCGCCGGAAAGCAGCTCTACCTGGTCACAGAGGACGGAACCGATGTGCGCCGCCTGGATCAGGAGGAGATGGCCGATGCACAGCAGATCCGCATTTGGCGGAAGGAAGGCCGGCTCCGCCTGGCCGACGGCAAGACCAAGCTCTATGACGGACGCACCGGGGAGATGTTTGAGAACCCGGTGACCGTGGGCTACGTTTACTTCCTCAAGCTCCACCATCTGGTGGACGACAAGATCCACGCCCGCTCCACCGGCCCCTACTCCCTGGTGACCCAGCAGCCTTTGGGCGGCAAAGCCCAGTTCGGCGGCCAGCGGTTCGGCGAAATGGAAGTCTGGGCCCTGGAGGCATACGGCGCGGCCTATACCCTGCAGGAGATTCTCACCGTCAAGTCCGACGATGTCACCGGCCGTGTGCGGACCTACGAGGCCATTGTCAAGGGACACAACGTGCCCTCTCCCGGCATTCCCGAGTCCTTCAAGGTTCTGGTCAAGGAACTCCAGGCCCTCTGCCTGGACATCAAGGTGCTCGATGCCCAGGGAGAGGAGATCGAGCTGCGGGACGATGAGGAAGAAGGCTATCAGAATATCAACCAGATTCGGGATGATGATTATGAGCCTTACCGGGAGGACGCGGACGCGCAGTTCTCCGCGGCGGGCTATACCATCAAGGAATCCAGTGACGACGATGACCTCACCGTGGGCGACGACAGTGATAGTGACACCGCTGAAGATGACTACGGCGATGGGGATTATGAAGAATAACGAAAGGGAGGACGATGAATATGAGTTATGCTGAGTTTGACGCCATTCGTATTGGTATCGCTTCCCCGGAACAGATCCGTGACTGGTCCTATGGCGAGGTGAAAAAGCCGGAGACCATCAATTACCGCACCCTGAAGCCCGAGCGGGACGGCCTGTTCTGTGAACGGATCTTTGGCCCCACCAAGGACTGGGAGTGCCACTGCGGCAAGTATAAGAAGATCCGCTATAAGGGCAAAATCTGTGACCGCTGCGGCGTGGAGGTCACCCGGGCCAACGTCCGCCGGGAGCGGATGGGCCACATTGAACTGGCCGCGCCAGTCTCTCACATCTGGTATTTCAAGGGGATTCCCTCCCGGATGGGCCTGCTTCTGGACCTGTCCCCCCGGATTCTGGAAAAGGTGCTCTACTTTGCCTCGTATATTGTGACGGACCCCGGCTATGCGCCGCTGACCAAGAATCAAATTCTCTCGGAGAAAGAGTACCGGGAACTGCGGGAGAAGTATGAGGACGACTTCGACGCCGGAATGGGCGCCGAGGCGGTGAAAAAGCTGCTGGCGGACATCAACCTGGAGGAACTGTCTGTTCAGCTCCGGGAGGAGCTCCAGCACGCCTCGGGACAGAAAAAGGCCCGGATTGTCAAGCGGCTGGAGGTAGTGGACGCCTTCCGGCTGTCCGGCAACAAACCGGAGTGGATGATCATTGACGTGCTGCCGGTGATTCCGCCGGAGATCCGTCCCATGGTCCAGCTGGACGGCGGCCGGTTTGCCACCTCCGACTTAAACGACCTGTACCGCCGGGTAATCAACCGGAACAACCGGCTCAAGCGGCTGATCCAGCTCAACGCGCCGGACATCATTGTACGCAACGAGAAGCGGATGCTGCAGGAGGCCGTGGATGCCCTCATCGACAACGGCCGCCGGGGCCGTGCGGTCACCGGCGCCAACAACCGGGCCCTGAAGTCCTTGTCCGACATGCTCAAGGGCAAGCAGGGCCGGTTCCGGCAGAACCTGCTGGGCAAGCGGGTGGACTACTCCGGCCGTTCCGTTATCGTGGTGGGTCCTGAGCTGAAAATTTACCAGTGCGGCCTGCCCAAGGAGATGGCCATTGAGCTCTTCCGCCCCTTTGTCATGAAGAAGCTGGTGGAGGACGGTCTGGCCAACAACATCAAGTCCGCCAAAAAGATGGTGGACCGGGGCCGCGCCGAGGTCTGGGACGCGCTGGACTTCATCATCAAGGAGCATCCTGTCATGCTCAACCGTGCCCCCACCCTTCACCGCCTGGGAATCCAGGCCTTTGAGCCGGTGCTGGTGGAAGGCCGGGCCATCAAGCTGCACCCCCTGGTGTGTACTGCGTTTAACGCCGACTTTGACGGGGACCAGATGGCAGTGCACGTGCCCCTGTCCGCCGAGGCCCAGGCGGAGGCGCGTATCCTGATGCTTTCGGCCAACAACCTGCTGCGGCCCCAGGACGGCGGACCGGTTACGGTCCCCACCCAGGACATGGTGCTGGGCTCCTACTACCTTACCTATGAGAAGGATGCCCCCGCCGACCCCGCCTATATCTATGCCTGTGCGGAGGATGCCGCCGCCGCGTTGGAGGCGGGAACCCTGTGTGAGAGCGACCACATTTGGGTGGAGACCCCGGAACGGCTCCTGCCCACCTCGGCCTATGAGGCCCGCCGGGTCTCCGGCACGGGTGAGCTCCCCAAGGAAGTGCTCCACGCCTTTGCCAGCCCGGAGGAAGCCCGTCTGGCCTATGACGAGGGACAGCTGGAGCTTCACGTGCCCATCCTGGTGCGGATGACCGCCACGGTGGACGGGGAAACGCGCCACAAGCTGGTCCGCACCACCGTGGGCCGCCTGATTTTCAACGAGGGCATTCCCCAGGACCTGGGATTTGTGGACCGAGATGACCCCGACGGCTGCTTTGAGCCGGAGATCAACTTCGTCTGCGGCAAAAAGCAACTGGGCAAAATCATTGACAAGTGTATCCTCCGCCATGGCTTTACCCAGTCGGCGGAAGTGCTGGATATCATCAAGGCCCGCGGGTACCACTACTCCACCTTGGGCTCGCTGACGGTCTCCATTTACGATATGACCGTTCCCCAGAAGAAGTACCCCCTGATCCGCCAGACGGAGCAGGAGATTGTGAAGATTGAAAGCCAGTTTAAGCGGGGCTTCCTCACCGACGACGAGCGGTACCGCCTGGTGGTCAAGGCTTGGGAGCAGACCACCAAGGACGTGACCGAGGCCCTGCAGGCGGGACTGGACCGGTACAACCCCATCTTTATGATGGCGGACTCTGGCGCCCGTGGCTCCATGGCGCAGATCCGTCAGCTGGCCGGCATGCGCGGCCTGATGGCGGATACCTCCGGCCGGACCATTGAGATCCCCATCAAGGCCAACTTCCGGGAAGGCCTGTCGGTGCTGGAGTACTTTATCTCCTCCAGAGGCGCTCGGAAGGGCTTGGCGGATACCGCCCTGCGGACGGCGGACTCGGGCTACCTGACCCGACGTCTGGTGGACGTGTCCCAGGAGGTCATCATCCGGGAGCACGACTGCGGCACCACCGAGGGCATCACGGTCCGGGAGATCAGCGAGAACGGGCAGGTCATTGAGACCTTTGCCGAGCGCCTGAAAGGCCGCTACCCCGTGCATGATGTGGTGGACCCCCAGACTGGAGAGCTCCTGTTCTCCAAGGATCACATGCTCACCGGCGAGGACGCCAGCCTCCTGGAGGCGCGGGGCATTGAGAGCCTGGAGATTCGCTCGGTCCTCACCTGCCGGGCCCGGAACGGCGTGTGCTCTCGGTGCTACGGCGTGAACTTGGCCATTGGCGAGCCTGTGGGCGAGGGCGAGGCCGTTGGAATCATCGCGGCTCAGTCCATCGGGGAGCCGGGCACCCAGCTGACCATGCGGACCTTCCACACCGGCGGCGTGGCCGGGGGCGACATCACCCAAGGTCTGCCCCGTGTTGAGGAGCTTTTCGAGGCCCGCAAGCCCAAAAAGATGGCCCAGCTGGCGGAGATCAGCGGCCGGGTCACCTTGGAGGAGAGCAAACGCATCACCATTTGCAACGTCACCATCACCGCCGACGACGGCGAGGTGGTCAGCTATGCCCTGCCGTACAGCGCCGGCATCCGCTGCAAGGACGGCGACTGGGTCCAGAAGGGGGATCAGCTCACTGAGGGTGCGCTGTCTCCCCATGAGGTCCTGCGGATTCGCGGGGTCTCTGCGGTCCACGACTACCTGATTCAGGAAGTCCAGAAGCCTTACCGCCAGCAGGGTGTTGATATCAACGACAAGCACATTGAGATCATCGTTCGCCAGATGATGCGGAAGGTCCGGGTGGAAGAGCCGGGAGACTCCCAGCTCCTCTCCGGCGCCACTGTGGAGCTCATGGAGTATCTGGACGCCAAGGCAGAGGTCCAGGCCCGGATGGATGCGGGCGAGACCCATGAGGACGGCAGTGAGCTGGTCCTTCCCACGGCTACCACCCTCCTGATGGGCATTACCAAGGCCTCTCTGGCCACCGATTCCTTCCTGTCCGCGGCCTCCTTCCAGGAGACCACCAAGGTCCTCACCGAGGCCGCCATCAAGGGGAAGGTGGACCATCTCATCGGCCTGAAGGAGAACGTCATCATCGGCAAGCTCATCCCAGCCGGTTCCGGTCTGTCGATGTACCGCCAGGTGAATCCCCGGGAGGAGGAGGCGCCCCGGACCGGTTATGCCGCCGTGGCTGCTGCGGTGCAGGAGACACAAGAGGACGGAGCGGTCGAGCTGCCCGAGGACGAGGCAGCCTCCCTGGCGGCCGCCATGGAGGAAGACGAGATCGTCTCCATGTCCCTGGAAGAAGTATAACGGAGGGAATTTCCCTCTCTTGCGAAAACGGTCGCGGAAACTCCGCGGCCGTTTTTTGTCGGGGAAGGCAGGTGGGGAGAATTTTTCAAATGGACTACTATTTCCGGGGGGAATCTGCTATAATACCCATAAAGAATGGAAGAAAAGAGGGAGGGGTCTCATGGAGGAACTAAAGGTACTCCAATCCAAACTCAAAGCACAGCTGCCGGACCTGGAGCTGCGGGAACAAGAGCCGATGCGGCTGCATACCACCTTTCGGGTGGGCGGTCCCGCGTCGCTGATGGCCCTGCCCCGGCGCGAGGCCGACCTGGGACAGCTCCTGCGTATGGCGTTCCAGGCTGGGGTCACCCCCTTCTTTCTGGGGAAGGGCTCCAACCTTTTGGTGGCGGATGAGGGGGTGGACCGCTTTCTCATCAAACTGGCGGGGGGCCTCAACCGGCTGGAGCGGGCGGAGGGGACCGCGATCTATGTGGGCAGCGGGGTTACCCTGGCCCAGGCAGCGGTGTTTGCCGCCCATCACGGCCTGACGGGGCTGGAGTTTGCCCATGGGATTCCCGGGACCATGGGCGGCGGTGTCTTTATGAACGCCGGTGCCTACGAGGGGGAGATGGCCCAAGTCGTTGATTGGGTGGACTGCCTGGACGAGGAGGGTATGCCCCGCCGCCTGTCCAGGGAGGCGTTGGCACTGGGTTACCGCAGCAGCATTTTTCTCCGGCGGCCCTGGCTGATTACCGGGGCACACCTGACGCTGGCGCCGGGAGACCCTGCGGCCATCCGGGAGAAAATGGCCGACCTGTCCCGCCGCCGCCGGGCCAAGCAGCCCCTGGAGTATCCCAGCGCGGGAAGCACCTTTAAGCGCCCGGCCGGGCATTTTGCCGGGGGTTTAATTGAGCAGTGCGGTCTGAAAGGGACAACGGTGGGCGGCGCCCAGGTGTCGGAAAAGCACGCGGGTTTTGTGATTAACACCGGCCAGGCCACCTGTCAGGATATTTTGACGCTGATCCGTCTGGTCCGGGACCGGGTGTTTCAGCAGACCGGCGTGCGCTTAGAGCCGGAAGTCCGGCTGTTGGGCTGTACCCTGGAGGAACCATAACGCAAAGGAGAAGCAACGATGGGAGATCATTTTTTTTTGCTGATGTATGCCACCAGCGGGGAGGAGCGGAATGTCACCCGCTTCACCAGCTATCGCCGTGTGGAGGATGCAGTGGCCATGGTGAAGGAATGGCTGGAGAAAGCCTGCTGCATGGACTGTTACCCGGCGGCGGAGGAGGCGGCCCTGCGGGAGGCCAACGGCGGCCAACTGCCGGAGACGGCTTTCCTGTGCCCGGAGGTCCGAGAGCCGGCGGACCTGGCCAAGTACAATGGTTTCTATGACTATGAGAGTTTGGGGATGTTCAACCTCTTCCTGACGCCGGTCTACGACACGGAGAGCGCCAGGCAATTCCGGGCCAGCATGAACAAAGAGTTTGGCATCGACCAGGAATACAGCGGCCGGGCAGACCGCCTGCTGGCCCATCTGGAGACCTTTGTGAACTCTTTTTCCGACCCCGGTTTGGACTATACGGAGGCGGAGGAGGCCATTCGAACCTTCCTGGTCCAGGGCGGGTTCCCTCTGTTTGATCCGGAGGAGGAGGGCGCCTCGGATATCTTCGTCATTCCGGAGGGGGGCTTTGCCCCCAATGAGGACCCGACGGTATAAGCGGGAAATGGGTCCTGGAGAAAACGACCACAAAGCAAGGCCCCCGGGAGGCGTCTTCAAAAGAAGACGCCTCCCGGGGGCCTTTTCAGCGGGGAAAGGGGCCTGGTCAGGTCATCTCGTCTCGGAGGGCATCCAGGATGTTCTCCTGTTTGAGCTGGCGGGCGGCATACCACGTGGTAAGGAAAACCAGGGCAAACACGCCGGCTGCGCTGAGGAGGAGACTGGCCCAGGGGAAGAGAAAGGGGAAGTGCTCCAACTGCTCGCTGGATGCCAGACCCCGTTGGATGAGCCAGGCGAAGAGTGTGGCCAGCGGGAGACCGAACAGCAGGGTCCGTCCCCCGTAGAAGAGGCACTCAAACCGCAGCATGCGGTGGAATTCTCCCTCCGCCATGCCCACCGAGCGGAGCATGGCCAGCTCCCGCCGCCGCAGCTTAATATTGGTGGAAATGGTGTTGAACACATTGGCTGCGGCGATCAGGAAGAGGAGCAGAACAAAGACATAGGTGAACACGTCCACCACGAAGGTGGCGTCCTGGAACTGGGCCGCCGCCTCATACAGGTTGTACATGGTATACTGGCCGGCAAAGCCCGCCTCCTGCAGGATGGCCTCCAGTTCCGACACGGTCTGGGCAGGGGTGGCAGAGCGGAAGGTGAGGCCCAGGCTGGTGGGTGCGTCCAGCAGATCAAACTGCGCCTTTTGCTGATAGGGTGCCACCGCCAACAGCACATAAGGGGCAGACTGCGCGGTCTGTGTCGGGAGGGGGTCCTCTGGATAGGTGTCCACAAAGACAGCCTGGATGGTCCGGCTGCCCGACGCTGTGGAGAGGGAGAGGGGCAGGGTGGAGGCGGAAAAAAGGTCGATGGTTCCCGTGGACTGGAATTTCCCCTTGGCAACCACAAGCATACTGTCCTGCTGGGTCATCTGCTCTGCCTGGGCAGGCGTCAGCTGCGCCAGAAAGGCATGGTAGAGGCTGTCCTCAATGAACTGTACCTCCAGCGTCAGGGGAAGGGTCTCCTCCTGGGCTGTGCCGGTAGCCGCCCGGTAGGCGGCAGAGAGGTCTCTGCCCGCCACAGGACAGGAGAAGGTGGACACGGCTTGATAGGAGCTCTCGGTTACACCGGCGGCAGCAGACAGACGGGGATAGAGGGTATGTAGGCCGTCCTCTGGGATGGCCTGGGTGGACAGGCAGAGGTCATAGTCAAAATCCACCGTGTATTGGTCCGCCAGGCGTTTGAGGGTGGTGCTGAAGGTTGTGCCTGCGACAAACAGGACGATGCTCAAGGTCAGTGAGAGGACAACGCTGCGGTAGCGTTTTCGGTTCCGCCGGAAGTTCTTGTGGGCCAGCATGCCCTCCAGGCCATACAGGCGCTGGAGCAGGGGGGCGGCGTTCAGCGCCTTGGCGTCCTCCTTGATCTCCTCCGTCTGCCGAAGCCATACCATAATGGGCTTGGACAGGGCCTTCCTGGCGGGAAGCGCGGCGGAAAAGAGAACGGTTGCCAGACAGATTGCCGCGGCTGCAGCCAGGGCGGGAAGGGAGAGGGAAAGGGTGAGGGGGGCCGAGCTGTGCAGAATCGCACTGAATTTTTGGGAGACTACGGGAAGCAGAAGCCCTGTGCCGCCGATCCCGGCCAGGATGCCCAGGGGAATGCCCACGGCACTCAAGCAGAGCCCCTCAAAGCGGACCGAGCTTCGTAGCTGCTTCTCTGTGGCCCCTACGGAGGCCAGCAGCCCAAACTGTTGCATGCGCTTGCTGAGGGAGATCTGAAAGGAGTTATAGATCAGGAAAAACGCCCCCACCATGACAATGGCCAGCAGGCTGCCGCAGACAGAGACCAAGAGGGTTTGAAATACAGGACTCTCCGATGCCCCCAGAAAGCGCAGCACGGGCTCATTGTACAAAGCCTGGCCGCTGTACCCGGTATGGGCGGCGTAATCCTGCGCTTGGCGGGGGTGATGCAGGGTGACGAACAGACGGAGGGAGGCAGCTTGCCCTGGGGGGGCCGCTGTTGTGAGCAGGGTGTATCCCGGGGCGTCGTGGGGTTCCAGGGTGGGCCGTTCGCAGGTCCCCACCACAGTGTAGGTTTTCTCTGTGGTGGAGACCAGGGTTTCCTCTCCCGGGCGGTAGGGATCGGCCTGGCTGAGGGAGATGCCCCCGGCCTGCCGGCTGCCCACAGAAAGGGTCAGGGTATCCCCCACGGAAAGGGAGACACCCCCTTTGACGGCCAGATGGGAGGGTACCAGCACCTCTCCGTCGTTCTCCGGCAGCCTGCCGGAGAGCAGGCGGATCGGGAGCGTATCCCAGGAAGCGGCCGGCAAACCGGCGAGAAAGAGATACGGCTTTTCGGGGCTTTGGACCCCCTCCAGGGTGGCATACCCCAGGTTTTCCAGCACGGCGGTGTGGGCAACCTGAGGGTCCTGGGCTTGGGCCTGGACAAAGGCGGTGTCCACGGCATCGAAGGAGACGTGCCAATCCCCGTACTTATTCTCGGCACTGATGACCAGGAAGTGGAGCAGAGAGGTCCCGAAGGCGGCCACAACGGTCATCAGGGCGGCGGCCAGGGCAATGCCCACGATGGTGACCAGGGTGCGGGCGGGGCTTCGTTTCAGGCTTTGCAGGGCCACGTGGTGAAAGACGTTCATGGGCGGACCACCCGCCTTTCATCCCGGACCACCCGGCCGTCGGCGATGGTGAGGATGCGGTCAGCCTGGAGGGCGATGGAGGCGTCGTGGGTGACCAGCAGCAGCGTCTGGTGGTATTTGCGGTGGCTCTCCTTCAGCAGGCGAAGGATTTCCTGGCTGTTCTGGCTGTCCAGGCTGCCGGTGGGCTCATCCGCCAGCATGACAGCGGGAGAATTCATCAGCGCCCGGCCGATGGCCACCCGCTGCTGCTGCCCGCCGGAGAGCTGGTTGGGCAGGTGGCCTCTGCGGTCCTGGAGGCCCAGGAGGGTCAGCAGCTCCTCCAGCCGTTCCTGGTTGACCTTCCTGTGATCCATCAGGATGGGCAGGGTGATGTTCTCCACCACGTTCAGGGTGGGGATGAGGTTGTGAAACTGGTAGATCATTCCCACCTGCCGCCGGCGGAAAATGGCCAGCTGCTGTCTGTTTTGGGCGTACACGTCCTGCCCGTTGAGGAAAACCGTCCCGCTGGTCGGGATGTCTACCCCGGCAATGATGTGAAGCAGCGTGGATTTGCCGGAGCCGGAGGAGCCGATGATGGCGGTAAATTCCCCCTTCGCAATGGTCAGAGAGACGTGGTCCAGGGCGGTCACTTGATTGTCCCCTTTGCCGTAAGTTTTGCACAGATTTTGGACTTCCAGAAATTCCATACTGTGGACCTCCTTTGCTGGAATCTGTCCCTATCATAGCGCGGTTGCCTGACAATCCTGTGACAGTTTGGTGAGAGATCCGTCACTTAGGGAACCGAATGGTAAAAACCGCGCCGCCCTGGGGGTGGTTGTCTGCGGTGATCTGCCCGCCCTGCTGGGTGATGATGGTTTTGCACAGGGACAGGCCAATGCCGTACCCTGTGGTATTGCCTGTACCCGTGCCCCGGTAAAAGCGGTGAAACAAATGGGGCAGGTCCTCCGGGGCAAAGCCGGGGCCGCTGTCGTGGAGGGTGAGCTGGGTGAACAGGAGGGTGTCCTCGCAGCGGATCTGGAGGCAGCCGTGGTCCTGCATGGAGTCCAGGGCGTTTTTCAGGAGGTTTTGCAGGGCCTCTGTGAGCCAGTGCCTGTCTCCCATCCAGGTGGCCCCTGGTGAAAGGTCGGTTTCCAGGGTGATGCTGTGCAGCTCAAAGGAGAGGAGGAAGGGGCGCAGGGCGGCGCGGACCAAGTCGTCCACGGCCACGGGGGCCCGCTGAAAGACCACCATGTCCGCGTCCAGCCGGGACTGCTTGAGAAGTGCATTGAGCAGCCAGTCCATCTGGCGGAACAGGACCTGGGTTTCCCGCAGCAGGGTGCGGCGTTCCTGGGGCTCCTTGGTGGTTTTGAGCAGGGAGAGGGTCAGATTGGCGGCGGTGAGGGGGGTGCGAAGCTGGTGGGCGATGTCCGCCAGGGCATCCGCCAGGTGCCGTTTCTCCCGGCGCAGGGCGGCGTTTTGTTCCCGGAGACGAAGGGTCATCTTGGTGAGCTCACTGTGCAGGATGGAGAGCTCCCCCTCCTCGGCGTCCTGAATGGACAGGGTGTCGGCGTTGTGGAGAACACGGTCTACCTCCTCCGCCAACTGGGCAATCCGGCGGTAGCGGGCCCGGGTAAACCCCAAAAACACGCCACCCAGAGCAGCGGAAGAGACCAGAGACAGGAAACCGGCCGCCGGGTGGAGGGCAAAGCCTCCGACGGCGGAGAGCGCGGCGATGACAGCACAGGCGAGGGCCAGCTGCCGCAGTTCCTTATTTCGAACCATGTCCGCCTCCCAGCCGGTAGCCTGTGCCGCGGACGGTCAAAATGATCTGCGGGGCGCTGGGCTCCGGCTCAATCTTCTCCCGCAGCCGTTTGATGTAAACGGTCAGGGTGTTGTTGTTCACAAATTCCCCCGCCGCGTCCCACAGCTCGTCCAGCAGCCGGTCCCGGGTGAGAATCATGTTGGGGTTATTGAGGAAGATCAGCAGCAGGCGGTACTCCAGAGGGGAGAGAAACACCTCCTGCCCCTGCTTTTGCACCATGCCGCTGGCGGTGTCCACCGTCAGGCCATGGAGGGAAAAGACCGAGGGGGCGCGGCCGGATTTCCGCAGGGCGGCGGTGATCCGCGCCAGGAGCTCCCGTGGGCGGAAGGGCTTGGTGATATAGTCATCGCCCCCCAGGCACAGCCCAGTGACGACGCTGTCCTCGTCTGCCGAGGCGGTGAGGAAGAGCACGGGGATCGCCTGGGCCTGCTTGATTGCGGTGCAGACGGCAAAGCCGTTTCCATCGGGCAGGGAGATATCCACCAGGGCCAGGTCCAGGGGGGTCTCCTCCAGACAGGCTGCGGCGGCACGCTGGGTGGCGGCATGGACCACGGTGAAGCCCTCCGCCTGAAGCAGGCGGGTGAGATGCCTGGCAAGGGCCTGCTCATCCTCCACCAAAAGAATTCGTTTCATGGAGAGGCACCATCCTTTCTGGACAGGTAGTCTCTCTTATGATACTTCCTCTGGGGAGAGAAAACAAGCGGCGACACCTTTTTCTCCCGCCGGCATAGGATGAACCGGAGGGAAGGAGGCGGTTTCATGGATTGGATGGACCGAGAACGTAATATTTGGGTGGTGGGCGGAGACCTGCGCCAGCGGGCGTTGGCAAGATTGCTCCGGGAAGATGGACACACCGTTCATATTGCCGCGCTGGAAGGCGAGGGCCTGGCGCCGGAGCCGCTGGGTCCTGGGCTGGCGCTGGCTCACTGCGTGATCCTCCCCCTGCCGGTAACTCAGCGGGAGGAGATTTTACACACCCCGCTTAGCGAGGAAGAGGTCACCCTGTCCCAGGTGCTGGATTACATGGAGGCGGGACAGATCCTCTGCGGGGGTCTGGTGTCCCCGGCGGTGAGAGCGGCGGGGGAGCAGCGGGGCCTGCGGGTCTTTGACTACTATGCCCGGGAGGAGTGTATGGTGGCCAACGCGGTGCCCACGGCAGAGGGCGCGGTCCAGGTGGCCATGGAGGAACTCCCCTTTACCCTGCACAGCGCCCGGGTTCTCATCCTGGGATTTGGGCGGGTGGGAAAGCTGACTGCCCATCGGATGGGAGCCCTGGGGGCCAAGGTGACGGTGTCCGCGCAGGGGTATGAGGACCTGGCCTGGGCGGCGGCCTACGGCCACGAGACAGGCCGGCTGGAAACCCTCTCCTGTGAGCTGGGCGGGTTTGACCTGATTGTCAACACCATCCCAGCCCAGGTGCTGGACCGCCGGCGGCTGCAGTGGGTGAACCCAGGGGCCTTTCTGCTGGACCTGGCATCGGCGCCGGGGGGCGTGGACCGGGCAGCGGCCAAGGAACTGGGCCTGCGGGTCCTTCAGGCGCCGGGGCTGCCCGGACGGACGGCCCCTGTCACTGCGGCAGCGGCCATCCGGGATTCTGTTTATCACATTCTTTGGGAATTGGAGGCGTGAGAACCATGGGGGATGCACGGGTGGGATTTGCCCTCACCGGATCATTTTGTACCTTAGAGAAGGCCATCCGGGCCATGGAGGAGACCGCAAGGGAATACCCCAATATGGTCCCGATCCTGTCGGAAACCACGGGGGCCACAGACACCCGGTTTGGCCGGGCGGCGGACTTCCGACAGGCGGCGGAGGAAATCTGCGGCCATGGCGCGGTGGAGTCAGTGCGGGAGGCGGAGCCCATCGGGCCCAAACAGCTGCTGGATGTGCTGGTCATCGCCCCCTGCACAGGCAATACCCTGGCCAAATTGGCCAACGGCATTGCCGATACCTCAGTGACCATGGCGGCCAAGGCGCACCTGCGGAACGGCCGGCCTGTGGTGGTGGCGGTGTCCACCAACGACGGGCTGGGCGGGGCGGCCCGAAACATCGGGGAACTCCTGTGCCGGAAGCATTACTATTTTGTCCCCTTCCGCCAGGATGACCCGGTGGGAAAGCCCACTTCTCTGGTGGCGGATATGACCAAGGTGACCGAAACGGTGACCGCCGCCCTCCGGGGAGAACAGCTACAGCCCCTGCTCCTGGGGCCGGCGGACCAGTGAAGCAAAGCCCGGCAGGGATTGACCTGCCGGGCTTTGCTGTGGGGGTTCTGGGGAAGCACTCTACGGTCCGTAGGTTGCCATGGGGCCGGGGTTGGGGTATCATGGGCCCAGAAACACCAAGGAGGAGGAAGAAGAAACCATGGCGCATTATGTAACAGGGCCTGCCATCAAGGCCCTGCGGGAGAGGAAGGGGCTGACCCAAAAACAGCTGGCGGAACAGATTCTGGTCAGTGACAAAGCGGTTTCCAAGTGGGAGACGGGAAAGGGCTTGCCGGACCTCTCTCTGCTGGAGCCCCTGGCCAAGGCCCTGGGGGTCTCGGTGGCGGAACTGCTGTCCGGGGAGTACCGGACCAACGCCAATCGGGCCGGCAATCTGCTGCGCAGTCAGTGGTATGTCTGTCCTGTCTGCGGCAATGTGGTCTATGCCCTGGGGCAGGGGAGTTTTCACTGCTGCGGGGTGGCGCTTCCCCCGGCGGAAGCGGAGGAGGCAGAGCGGGAGCATGCCATCACTGTGGAGCAGGTGGAGGATGACTATTACGTTACCTTGGACCATCCCATGTCCAAGGGACATTTCCTCTCATTCGTGGCCTACCTGACCACGGACCGGGTGCTGCTCCAAAAGACCTATCCGGAGCAGGCGGCGGCGGTTCGCTTCCCCCGTCTGGGACCGGGACAAATCCTGGCGTACTGCAACCGCCATGGGCTGTTTCGGAAGAAAGTTTCATAACATTTGTGAGAAAGACCACCCCGGCCACTGGAGCATAGCTCCGGCGGCCGGGGTGGTCTTTGAAAAATTCTATGGACAATGCGGGGAAAGAGGGGAAGAGAGGATGTAGAATTGTCACCTAATAAAATAATTTAGTTGACGAATGGAGGGGGCTGTGGTATCCTTGTCCCCATGAGCCGGAGAATGGCGAGTGACACAAGGGAGGGATGGTTTTGCACCGGGAAAAGACCAGGACAATGGTGTTGTGCGCGATGTTTGTGGTGCTGATTGCGGCGGGGGCGTGGATCAAGATTCCCGTTCCGGTGGTTCCGTTTACCCTGCAGTATTTGTTTACCATGCTGGCGGGGATTCTGTTGGGGGGAAGGCGCGGGGCGCTGGCGGTCTGCGTTTACCTGGCACTGGGATTGGCAGGGCTGCCGATCTTTGCCCAGGGAGGCGGGCTGAGCTACCTGCTTCAGCCCAGCTTTGGTTACCTCATCGGATTTGCCGCAGGCGCCTTTGTCACAGGGACAATGGCCCGAAGCGGGCCGGTGACCTTCCGGCGACTGCTGGCAGCCAATTTAGTGGGGCTTGGGGTTGTCTACCTGTTTGGGATGCTCTATTACTACGGCATCTGTCAGGTGCTGGGCACCCCCATTGGGTTTTGGCCGCTGTTTCTGTATGGATTTGTGCTGGCCGTCCCCGGGGATTTGGTGCTGTGTGTGGTGGGGGCTGTTTTGGGCATGCGCCTGCTTCCCGGCATAGCAAAGGAGAGAAAAGCATGACGGTAACAGAGACTTTGGGACGAAAGGTCCTTGCCGGGGGGCAGCTGACCAAGAAAGAGGCCATGACCTTGTATGGGCAGCCGCTGGAGGAACTGTGCACCATGGCCGACACGGTGCGGGCGCGGTTCCACGCCCAGGCGTTTTCACTTTGCACCATTGTCAATGGGAAGAGCGGCCGCTGCACGGAGAACTGCCGCTTTTGCGCCCAGTCTGCCCACTATCACACAGAGGCGGCGGTGTACCCGCTGTGTGACCAGGAGGAGATTTTGGCCCAGGCCAAGCGGTGGCAGGCCCAAGGGGTACCTCGCTTTGGGATTGTCACCGCGGGCAGGCGCCTGTCCGGCCGGGAGGTGGAGGAGATGTGCCGGACCATCCGGCGGGTGCGCCGGGAGACGGAGATTTCCCTCTGCGTTTCCTTTGGCCTTTTGAGGGAAGAGGAATACCGGGCACTGAAGGAGGCGGGGGTGGAGCGGGTACACAACAACCTGGAGACCTCCCGGTGCTATTTTCCCCAGGTCTGCACCACCCACACCTTTGAGGACAAGCTGACCGCCATCCGCGCGGCCCAGGCCGCGGGCCTGACGGTGTGCAGCGGGGGGATTGTGGGGATGGGGGAGACCCCGGAGGACCGGATTGACATGGCCCTGACCCTGCGGGAGCTGGGAATTTCCAGCGTGCCCCTCAATCTGCTCCAGGGCATACCCGGGACGCCGCTGGCCCAGCAGGAGAGGCTATCGCAGGAGGAACTGCGCCGCATTGTGGCGGTATACCGTCTGGTGCTGCCGGGCGCGGTGATCCGCCTGGCCGGAGGCCGGGGGCTGCTGTCGGACCGGGGAAGGGGCTGTTTTCAATCCGGGGCAAACGGGGTGATCTCTGGGGACATGCTGACCACCGCGGGGATTACTGTGGAGACGGACCGAAACCTGCTGGAAGAACTGGGATACGAGGTGAAGTGAGACCATGGCGAAGAAACTGTTTGTCACAGGGACAGGGACCGATGTGGGAAAAACCTACGTGACCGGGCTGATCCTGAAAAAGCTGCATCAGAGCGGGGAAACGGCGGCCTACTATAAGGCGGCCATGAGCGGGAACAACCGGGGGCCCGACGGCACCTTGTATCCCGGGGACGCACTGCGGGTCAAGGAGCTCTCCGGCATTCCCCAGCCGGTGGAGGAGATGTGCCCCTATGTCTACGAGCAGGCGGTCTCACCCCATCTGGCCGCCCGGTGGGAGGGGAGACCGGTGCAGGCGGAGGTGGTCTATGCCGGGTTTGCACGGCTCTGCGCGGCCTATTCCTGGGTCACCATGGAAGGGTCCGGGGGCATTCTCTGTCCCATCCGCCTGGAGGAGACCCCCATCTGGCTGCCGGACCTGGTCCAGGGGCTGGGGATGGGCTGCCTGCTGGTGGCAGAGGCGGGGCTGGGCACCATCAACCAGGTTGGCCTGACAGCGGCTTACCTGCACCGGCGGGGGATTCCCTTACAGGGCATCGTGCTGAACCGCTTTCAGCCGGGGAACCCGATGCACGAGGACAACCGGGCCCTGTGTGAGCTGGTGTCCGGGGCGCGGGTGGTGGCCTGTGTCCCGGAAGGGGCCGCGGCACTGGACTGCACCGTGGAGGAACTGAAAGCACTGTATGGATGAGGAGAGGAGAGAAACGCGATGATTTGGTATCCCTACCAGCAGATGAAAACCATGCAGACACCCTATGAGATTGTCGATGCGGAGGGGGTCTATCTGTACACCCGGGAGCGCAGGATGATTGACTCCGTCTCCTCCTGGTGGAGCGTGATCCACGGCTACAAGCATCCGGCCTTGAACCAGGTGCTGGTGGACCAGGCGGGGCGGTTTTCCCATGTTATGCTGGGTGGCCTGACCCATGCGCCGGCCCAGCAGCTGGCGGAAAAGCTGGGGCAATGGCTTCCGGGGGAACTGGCGTACAGCTTCTTTTCCGACTCCGGCAGTGTGGCAGTGGAGGTGGCTCTGAAAATGGCTCTGCAATATTTTATGAACCGGGGACAGACCCAGCGCACCATGATTCTGGCTCTGGAGCACGCCTACCACGGGGACACCTTCAAGACCATGGAGGCCGGGGACGACGCGGATTACCACTTTGTCCTCCAGGCCTACGGACCCAGCCGGCATGTGGTGCACATTCCCACGGAGATTCCGGCGCTGGAGGAGGCCTTTCTGACCTACCATGACCGCCTGAACTGTCTTCTGGTGGAGCCTCTCCTCCAGGGGGCCGGAGGGATGCGGATGTATGATGTGTCCTTTCTCCAGCGGGCCCGGGCCCTGTGCGACCAGTATGGGGTGCTGCTGATCTTTGACGAGGTGGCCACCGGCTTTGGCCGGACGGGAAACCGATTTGTGGCGGACCTGGTCCAGCCGGACATTCTGGTGCTGGGCAAGGCGCTGACCGGAGGATATCTGGGGCATGCGGTGACGGTGGCCAGCCGGAAGGTGTACGAGGGCTTTTATGACGACTGTCCAGAGCACGCCCTGATGCACGGGCCCACCTTCATGGGCAATGCCCTGGCCTGCCGCCTGGCGCTCCAGTCCATCGCGCTGTTTGAGGAGCAGGATTACCTGGCGAAGATTCGCCGCATGGAACAGATCACCCGGCGGGAACTGGCGGGATTCTCCCATCCGAGCATTCGGGAGATCCGCATCATGGGCGGCTGTGTCTGCATAGAGGTATTTGACCCGGCGGTGCTGTGGGGATACCAGCAGTTTGCCTATGAGCGGGGGGTGTTCAGCAGGCCGTTCTTGCAGTATCTCTATGCCATGGTGCCGTACATCATTGAGGAAGAGGAACTGGTCACGGTGCTGCGTACGATGAAGGCGTGGTTTCTCCGATAAAAAGAGACCAGCGGCGTCTGTTTCGGTGGGGAAATGGACGCCGCTGTTTTTTTCTGGCCGAAGGAGACTTGATTACAGTTCGTGTCGAAAAAAGGTGGTAAGATAGAACCATCCAAACAGACAGACGCCAGAGAAAGGAGACCACACATGGGATTTCTGGATTTTTTCTTTCAAACGGACATCAATGCCGGCCTGGCACAGTACCAGGCGGACCCCAAGGGAGTTTTGCTGGATGTGCGGACCCGGGAGGAGTACACCCACGGCCACATTCCCGGCAGTCAAAATCTGCCCTTGCAGGAGGTGACCCGGATCGGGGCGATGGTGCCCGATCAGAGTACCCCCCTCTATGTTCACTGTTACAGCGGCGCCCGCAGCGGACGGGCGGTGACCGCACTGAGACGGATGGGATATTTCCATGTGACCAACATTGGCGGAATCCGGGATTACCGGGGAAAGACGGAAGGAGGAAACTGAGCGATGAAAGTCATCATCATTGGCGGGGTGGCCGGCGGCGCCACGGCGGCGGCTCGGATTCGCCGGTTGGACGAGAAGGCGGAGATTGTCATCCTGGAGCGTTCGGGGTTTGTCTCCTATGCCAACTGCGGCCTGCCCTACTACATCGGCGGGGTCATCACGGACCCGGAGGAACTGACCCTGCAGACGCCCCAGGGGTTTTGGAACCGCTTCCGGGTGGACGTGCGGGTGCGCCACGAGGCCACCGCCATTGACCCGGCGGGCAAGCAGGTCACGGTCAAGAACTTAGAGACGGGGGAGGTTACGGTGGAGGGCTATGACAAGCTTCTCCTGGCCCCGGGGGCCGCCCCCACCCGGCCCCCGCTGCCTGGGCTGGACAGTCCCCGGCTGTTTTCCCTGCGGACGGTGGAGGACACGTTCCGGATTCGGTCGTTTGTGGAGCGGAACCGGCCCAAAACCGCGGTGTTGGCCGGCGGGGGCTTCATCAGCCTGGAGATGGCGGAAAATTTGGCGGAGATGGGAGTGGAGGTCACGATTTTGCAGCGGATTCCCCAGCTGATGAACCCGCTGGACTATGATATGGCCACCTTCCTCCACAGCCACCTGCGCCGCAAGGGAATGCATCTGCGGCTGAACACTGCGGTGGCCGGCTTCCGGCAGGAGGGGGAGACCATCTCTGCCTTGGTGGAGGGGGGAGAGGCCATTCCCGCGGACCTGGCCATCCTGGCCATCGGGGTGACACCGGAGAATGCCCTGGCGAAGCAAGCCGGCTTGGCCCTGGGAAGCCGGGGCGGGATTGTGGTCAACCAGCGGATGGAGACCTCTGTCCCCGACATCTACGCGGTGGAGATTCCACACCTGGTGACCGGGGAGAACACCCTGATCTCCTTGGCGGGACCGGCCAATAAGCAGGGCCGGGTGGCGGCGGACAACATCTGCGGCGGAGACAGCCGCTACTTAGGCGCCCAGGGGTCCTCCGTTGTGAAAGTGTGTGAGCTGACGGTGGCCGCCACGGGTCTGAATGAAAAGGCGGCCCAGGCGGCGGGCCTGTCCTATGAGAAGATCGTGCTGTCCCCGCTGTCCCACGCCGGGTATTATCCGGGGGGAAAACTCATGACCATGAAGGTCCTCTATGAGAAGGGGAGCCAGCGCCTGCTGGGGGCCCAGATTGTAGGCCATGAGGGGGTGGACAAGCGGATTGACGTGCTGGCCACGGCCATGCAGGCCGGGCTGCCGGTCACTGCCCTGAAAGACCTGGACCTGGCCTATGCCCCGCCCTACGCCTCTGCCAAGGACCCGGTGAATCTGGTGGGATTCATGGCGGAAAACCTGGAGCAGGGGGTGGTGAAGCAGTTCCACTGGGAGGACGTGGCTGGGCTGCCCCGGGACGGCAGCGTAACCCTGCTGGACGCCCGGACCCCCGGGGAGTACAGCGGCGGCTGCGCGGAGGGCTTTGTGAATGTCCCGCTGGATGAGCTGCGGGACCGTCTGGGGGAGATTGCCCCGGGCAAACCCGTCTACGTGATGTGCCAGAGCGGCCTGCGCAGCTATCTGGCCTGCCGGATTCTGGCCCAGAATGGGTATGACTGCTATAACTTCTCCGGCGGCTACCGCTTCTATGAGAGCGTCCTGCTGGACCGGTGGACCCGGCAGAATGCCTATCCCTGCGGCGTGGAGCGGCCCTGAACAGCAAACACCCCCGTCGGGTTTCCTGCCCGGCGGGGGTGTTTGCCCTCTTTACATCCTGGCGGGAAGTGGGTATAGTAGGAGGGAACGATTTTTGGCAAGGGGGCGGGGCACATGGACGACGCGGTGTGGAAGCAGACCTGGGGGGAGGCTCTGAATCAGCAGCAGGCGGCGGCGGTCCAGGCTGCCGACGGGCCGGTGCTCCTGCTGGCTGTGCCGGGCAGCGGGAAAACCACGGTGCTCATCCACCGCCTGGGCTATCTGATGGACTGCCGGGGGATTCCCCCGGAGCGGATTCTCACAGTGACCTACACGGTGGCGGCCACCCGGGATATGCGCGCCCGGTTTGCCCGGACCTTTGGAGAGGACCGGGCAAACCGGCTGGAGTTTCGCACCATCAATGGCCTTTCCGCCCGGATCATTCAGTATTACGAGCGGGCCATGGGCCGGCGGGCTTTTCAGCTGGTCACCGACGAGGGGACCCTCTCCTCCCTGGTGGGGGAACTGTTCCGGGCGTGCACTGGGACCTTTGCCACAGAGAGCACCATCAAGGGGCTGCGGACCGCCATCACCTACGGAAAGAACCGGCAGATGTCCCGGGAGGAGATGGAGGCGTTGTCCACCAGGGAACTGCCTGTGGCCCAGGTTTATCAGGCCTATTGCCGGGTGCTCCGGCAGCGGGGCTGGATGGACTATGACGATCAGATGGTGTACGCGGCGCAGATTCTCCGGCGGCATGGGGAGATTCTGGCCTACTTTCAGGAAAAATACACCCATCTCTGTGTGGATGAGGCCCAGGATACCTCCCGCATTCAGCATACCATTCTCCGCCTGCTGGCGGGAAGGCGGCGAAACCTCTTTTTGGTGGGGGATGAGGACCAGAGCATCTATGGGTTTCGGGCGGCGGAACCTGGGGCTCTGCTGCGGTTTGAGCGGGATTACCCCGGCGGGCGGGTCCTTTTCCTGGAGAAGAATTACCGCTCCACCCAGACCATTGTGACGGCGGCGGATGGGTTTATCCGCCAGAATCACAACCGGCGGGACAAGCACATGACCGCAGCCCGGGGCCCGGGACCTGCCCTGGAGGAACTATGGGTCTATGACCGGGCGGCGCAGTATGCCTATCTGGCCCGTCTGGCCCGGGACTGCCCACAGGAGACCGCTGTTTTATACCGAAACAATGAGAGCGCCCTGCCGGTGCTGGACCTGCTGGACCGGCAGGGCATTGCCTGCCGGTGCCGGCAGATGGACGGAACCTTTTTCACCCACCGGGTGGTCCGGGATATGGCGGACTTTTTCACCTTTGCGGTCAACCCGGCGGATGGGGCGTGCTTTCTGCGGATGTACTACAAGCTGCGGGCGGGGATCACCAAGGGCGCCGCGCAATGGGCGGTTCGGACGGTCGGGGCGGGGGAGAGCCTGCTGGATGTGCTGTCTCAGTGTCCCGGCCTGTCCCAGTGGAGCAGGGGCCAATGCCGGGCCCTCTCCGTCCACTTTGCCCGGCTGCGGGAGGAGCGGGGGGACTGGGCCGTGGACCGGCTCCGCCACGCCATGGGGTATGGGGAGTACCTGAAGGAGCGGGGCGGCGACCTGGGTAAGCTGGATATTTTAGAGGCACTGGGACGCCATGTGCCCAATTTGGGGGCCCTTCTGGACCGCCTGGAGGAACTGCGGACGCTGGTGCGTCAGGAGAGACAGGGGCCTGTACAGGGGCTGATCCTCTCCACCATTCACGCCAGCAAGGGGTTGGAATACCAACGGGTGATCCTGATGGATGTGGCGGACGGACTACTGCCCTTGGTGGAGGCGCCGGTGGGGAGGAACCCTGACCCGGCGGCGGTGGAGGCCTATGAGGAGGAGCGCCGGCTCTTCTATGTGGGGATGACCCGAGCCAAGGAGACGCTGTCGGTGTTTCGCTTTCAAAAGCCCGGCCTGGCCAGCGCCTTTTCGGAGGCCCTCTTTCCCCCAAAAGCCAAGTCCCAGCCGGTCCGGGCCCGTCCGAAGCCGGCGGAGGACAGTCGGGAGGAAGGGGCACCCGACGGAACAGGGTATCTCCCCGGCGTTTCCGTGACCCACCGGACCTTTGGCAGCGGGAAAGTGGTCAGCCGGCAGGGGGACATTGCCACCATCCTGTTTGAGGGGGGACAGGAGAAGCGCATCGCCCTCTCCGTGGCGCTCCGGCGGCGGCAGCTGTGGAGGAGCCGGGAGAAAACCGGATAACCTGAGAACAAGCCCTGCAAAAGCAGGGCTTGTTTCAATCGGATAGAATGTTTTCTTTAGAGGGTGGCGGCAGAACCTCCCAGTGAAATGTTTCTCCCTCCAAGGTCAGCCAGCGGAAGAGCCCGTCCTCATAGAGCAGGCAGCTGTGAGGGGACCCGCCCCGGGGCAGAGAGACCGAGCCGGGATTGGCGCAGAACAGATCTCCCACCCACTGCCAGGAGGGAATGTGGGTGTGCCCGGACAAAAGGACCTGGGCGGCCCCGATGGGGGGCGGATTGTGGGGGCCATACCGATGGCCATGGGTCAAAAAGACGGACAGGCCCTCCCAGGAAACGGTGGCGGAACCGGCGTACATGGGAAACGCCGGCCCCAGGGCGCCCGCGCCGCGGTCACAGTTTCCCTCTACCCACAGAATCTCCCGGGCCAGGGGGCGGAGCAGCTGGATGACCTGGTGGGGGTCGTATTCATACTGGGGAGCATAGGACCCGGAATAGACCAAGTCCCCCAGCAGGATAAGCTGCTGGGCGCCTTCCTGCTGATAGCGTTCCAACAGCTGCCGGCAGAACCGGGCGGAACCATGGAGATCGGACGCGATGAGTCGCTTCATGGGGAATCACCTCGCAGCTTAGTATACCGAATTTGCCGCCAAAGAGCAAGCAGAGGAAAAAGACCGGAAATCCAAGATTTTTCTCTGTTCCCTGGCGCAGGGACATGGTATAATGAACCCGTCCGCGAAAACCAAACACCACGGAGGTGGCTTTTATGATAGAAGACGCAAAACGATCCATTGCCTTTCTTTGTCCGGTCTGCCGGCAGCCGGTGATCTTGGAGAGGACGGTGTTTCAGCTGGCGGCATCCGGCAGCCGGCTGCCCTGTCCCTGCGGGAAATCCGCCCTTACCGTCTCCCTGATGGGGGACCAGGTCCGCCTGACGGTGCCCTGCCTGTTTTGTGAGCAGGAGCATACCGTGTCCTGCTCCACAGCGGCCTTCCTCCAGGAGAAGACGCTGGCCTTTTCCTGCGCCAATTCCGGGCTGGACTGCTGCTATGTGGGGGAAGAGGCGTCGGTCTTTGCCGCCATGCGGCGGCTGGAGGAGACGGTGGATGTGCTGGAGTCAGAGGCGGGCGCCCAGGGAACCTTTCTCAACGACCTGGTGATGGAGGAAATCCTGGGAGAACTGCGGGACATTGGCCGACGGGGCGGCATCTCCTGTACCTGCGGATGCAGGGAGTGGAAGCTGAAGATCAATTACAGTTCGGTGGAACTGTTCTGCGCCCAGTGCGGCGGTGCGCTGAAACTCCCTGCGGCGACCATGTCGGACATTGAGGACCTATGTTGTAAGCCGACGCTTACCATTCGGGGCGGGAAACCGCCGGAAGATGCCAAGTGAGAAAATAAAAAAACGCTCCCAACCTGGGCGCACATCCAGGCACCTGCGGCATAAGATGGACTGAGATCGCAAGACGGTCTCCATCTCTGACAGGAGGTAATTGTCTATGTGTTGTAACAACGGTTGGGGTGGTAACAGCTGCCTGTGGATCATTCTGATCCTGATCATCATCTTCTGCTGCGGCTGTGGTTCGAACAGCGGCTGTGGGAATAACTGCGGGTGTGGCTGCGGCTGTGGCTGCGGCAACAACTGTGGTTGCGGGAATAATTGCGGCTGCGACTGCGGCAACAACTGCGGCTGCGGCTGCTAAGACACGTACCATAGCCTGCGCACGTTCCTGCGTCACCGGCAGAGAGCAGCCCCGGGATATTCCGGGGCTGCTCTCCCTGGCCGGGGAAGGAAAAAATTTTGAAAAAATGAAAAATAAGACTTGCATTTTGTCTCTCCGTGTGCTATTATCTAAAAGCTGTCAGTTGACATGCGGCAGTAGCTCAGTTGGATAGAGTAACTGGCTACGAACCAGTAGGTCGGGGGTTCGAGTCCCTCCTGCCGTACCAAGCGCCTTCAATTTTTGGATTGAGGGCGCTTGTTGTTTTTATACGTTAAAAAGTACGCCGTGGACAACGGTACAGAGGTCCACGGCGTTTTTTATCAGGGTTTTGTTGCGGCGGCGCGGGGTTCTGCAGGCAAAGTATGGTGCAGAGAGCCCTGTAAAAGACGAAAAAATTCTGCTTCCGTGAGAAGGCAGAGGTTGGACTTCCCCTCAGCAAGAATGGCCTTGGCCTTTTCCTCCTTGTTGCTGACGGTGGCGGTTCCTCCTGGTCCGTCGTATTGCCGTCCCACCACAAGAAAATCGGTTTTTCGGGAGACTGCGGTTTTGATCACCGCCCCCACGTTGACCGCCCGCTGCATGGCCTCCCGCCGGTCGATGGAGAGTTCCCCGGTGAAGACCACCGCCTTCTGATAGAGCGGGTGCTTCGGGTCGAAGAAGCTCACCTGGGGCCGGATTTCTTTGGCCCGGATGGGGGGACGGTACGCAGGCGAAACCCGTGGCTTACGCCGCTGGGCCTGGGACTGGGGGGCGACAGGAAGGACCAGATCGGCCACCTCCTGAATGCGGATATGGGGCTGGGAGAAACAAAATTCCCCTAAGTTGAGACAGTGATTTGCCTGGATGCAGGCGATGGCGATCTGGGCGCAGGCCACAGCGTCGCATTCCGCGTTGTGGTGGTGGGTGAGGGGAATGGCCAGAGCCTGGGCGCAGGCGGCCAGGTTCTTCCGGCCGGGGACCAAGTCCCGGGCCATGGCGATGCTGTCGATGTACTTAAAATCGGCGTATTGCCGGACGTAGGGGTCGCCGTAGGCTGCCAGAGAGGCCTTGATGACGGACATATCAAACCGGGCATTGTGCGCGATGAGGGCTTTGCCGGCCAGGAGGGGATGCAGCTCCTGCCAGACGGTGAGAAAATCCGGGGCGTGTTCCGTGTCCTCCGGGTAAATTCCGTGGACATGAATGTTGCCCTGGTCATATCTGTTGCCTGGCGGCTGGATCAGGTGGTGGGTGGTGGCGACCACCCTCAGCCCCACCACAAAGGCCAGGCCCACCGCGCAGGCACTGTTGGGGTCGCTGGTGGCTGTCTCAAAATCAATGGCGACAAAGTCCACATGTTGGTTGGCGGAAAGGGGGAGCGACTGTTTGTCGCGAACATCCATGGGGGATCACTCCGTTCGTCTTCTGTGCTGGGATTTGCAGGGGGAACCGGGAGGAACACAAGCCCCTCCGCAGATCCTTTCTTATTATAGTATCCTGGTTTGACTTGTCAAGCTGAGGGAGATTGGATTTAGGAGCACGGCGCGGAATGCTGACAGGATGACAGAAAAAGCGGTAGACTTCATGGCAAAAATTTGATATCATGACAAAAAAGGACCCGATTTGACCCAAAAATGCCAGAGGAGGGCGGAGCCATGCGAGAAAGAATCCGACGGAACGTGGGCCTTGGGATGGCGGTCATTTTGCTGGTTTCCTCTCTGGGGGTGCCGCCGGCGTCCGCGGGGACGGTGCGGGAGGGAAAGTCCCTGGCGGAGGCGGAGATGGCCGTCCTCTCCGGGCCTGTGGAGTACAACGGGAGTGAGCAGAAGCCAAAGATTTCGATTCATTTGGACGGTGTGACTTTGCGGGAGGGGGTCGATTACCAGCTGTCCTATGCAGACAATCTGGATGCTGGGACCGCTGTGGTGACAGCAACAGGGACCGGCGCGTACCACGGCAGCCGGGAGGCAAAGTTTACCATTCTGCCCAGAACAGTATCTGCGCAGGCGCTTCAAATCGAAGCGGGCTGTCAGAAGGAATATGATGGAACAACGAAGGCTTCCCCAACGGTTTCCGCCCAGGTGCTTCCAGGGGACCAGGTGGAGGTGCGCTGTACAGCGGCCTATGACACCTGCTTTGTGGGCAGGGAGAAGACGGTCACGGTATCTGGACTGCAATTAGGCGGCCAGGATGGGGACAATTACAGGCTGGAGCCTTCGGACCTGGTGCTAAAGACCACGGGACAAATCACCCCCCAGCTGCCAAAGTTCGAAAAGTCCGCTGAACTGGCCAAGGGGCATTCCCTGGACCTGCGTACCCTTTTCTCGGATACCTGGAAGGGGGAGGCACGGTTTCAGCTGACCGGCGAGGCCCTGGGCTGTACCCTGCAGGGGACAACCCTCACAGCGGGGCAGACACTTGGGACTGTCAAGCTGCAGGTGACGATGACTGGCTGGGATGAAAACGGAGACGGAATAGACGAGTACTCCGGGGGCAGCGGCATTGACTACCTGGCTGTGACGGTGGTGGATAAGGAAAGCCAGCCGCCTGGGAACGGCGGCGGGGTAGGGCAGCCTGGATTTTCCCTCCAGGGTCCCACTGCGGTGACCTACGGGCAGAGCATCTCCTTCCAAACCACCGGCGGGGCCGGCACCGGAAAGGTGACCTTCTGGGTGGAGCCCCGCGGCGGGCGGGGGGCGGCCACCATAGACAGCAACGGGGTTCTTCAAGGGACCCAGACGGGAAGCGTGCTGGTATACGCCAAGAAAGACGGAGACGACCGCTATGAAAGCATCCAGGCAGACCCCATAGAGGTGACCATTCGCCCGGCAAAGCTGACCATTCAGGTTCACAACAAAACCGCCGCTGTGGGCGATCCGGTTCCAGCCCTGACCCAGGCGGATTACACGGTCTCCGGTTTGGTGGGGCGGGACACCCTGGCCAGGGCCCCCACCCTCTCCTACGGTGCTGCCCCCAACCTCTCCCTGCCGGGGGTGGTCCCCATTCAGGCGGCTGGCGCAGTCGCCCCGGCGGGAGACAACTATGATCCCAACATCACCTATGTGCCAGGCACCCTGACCATCCGGGAGGTTCCGGTCTATCCCATCACCGTTGCCGCGATGGTGAACGGAGCGGTGACCACGGACTGCCAGGCGGCGGAGCCGGGGACCACGGTGACCCTCACGGTGCGTCCTGCGGAGGGATTCCGGCTGGAAAAGCTGACCGCCGCCAGCGGGGGGCGCGCCCTTTCCCTGCGAAAAACAGCGGAGGGGGTGTATACCTTTTCCATGCCGGAGGGGGCGGTGACGGTGACCGCGCAGTTTATTCAGGAGACGCCGGAACAGGGCCCCTTCCCCTTTACGGACGTGCCGGAGACAGCCTGGTACTATGACAGTGTGGTCTATGTCTACACGCATGGCCTGATGAACGGCACAGGTCCCACGACCTTTCAGCCCAATGCACCCACCACCCGGGGAATGGTTGTGACCATTCTCTATCGCATGGAGGGAAGCCCCGAGGCGGCCAGCTGGTCCCCCTTTGGAGATGTAGACCCCAACGCCTACTATGCCGCGCCGGTGGCCTGGGCGGCGTGGAACGGCATTGTCAATGGGTATAGTGCCACTACCTTTGGTCCCCAGGACCGGGTGACCCGGGAGCAGCTGGCGGCGATCCTTTACCGCTATGCCACCTACAAGGGATGTGAGGTCTCTCAGCGGGGAGACCTGACGCAGTTTGTGGATGCCGGACAGATCCATACCTACGCCAGGGAAGCCCTCTCCTGGGCCAACCGGATGGAACTGATCCAGGGCAAGGGCAAAGGCATTCTGGACCCCAGAGGACTGGCAGCCCGAGCGCAGGTGGCCGCCATGCTCCAGCGGTTCCAGGAAAAAATTCTGGCTTGAGAAAGCGCTTTGCCGGACGGGGCCCCCGTCCGGCAAAGCGCCGAAGGGACAGGGGAGAAAAACTTTTTGCAAAAAATGAAAAATTCTCCTTGACAAATTCAAAAACGATGCTATAATAAATTTTGCTCGCGTGAGTTGCCCAAGTTAAAAACGCGACATGCCATAGCGGGATTGTGTAAGGGTAGCACGACAGACTCTGACTCTGTTTGTGAGGGTTCGAATCCTTCTCCCGCTGCCAAAGAAAGCGACCTAAAGATTGTTTTAGGTCGCTTTCTTTATTTTTGTGATTCAACTTACAGAGAGATGGGTAGAAAACTACTTCCGATTCAAATTGAGCGGACCGGGTGTCCGTGTCCCACGTGAAACAAAACGCTGTGTCCGGATGGTCAAAAAATACTTGCAGTGTTTCCCGGAGGATCGATCCGTTGCGCTGATAGATATTCCTTTATGGATGCTCAATCTTTTTTCTCCAGGGGCTCCGGCTCTTCCGCCGCCCCCGGCTTGCGGGTATGATAGGCGAGACTTTCATCTGTTATCCTTTCAACATCCCCAGATTCTACCCTGTGAAACAAATTCGCTTGCGCTATGAGCTCTTTGGTAAATAAAGCTGCCTTCAGAGCGCAATCCATTTTTGCGTTTTGAGCCAGTCTCAGGGTGTGGTATATGAGTTGTCTCACAATTCTTTCATCTGCTTGCACACTAAGTGCCCCGCACCAGAGAGGGAAAACGCTAAAATCCAGATTTGCCTCGCTGAGTCTGGCCCCTCCCAGGTTTGTCCCTCTGAGGTTTGCCCATCCCAGGTTTGCGCCTCTGAGGTCCGCCCCTCTGAGGTCTGCCTCACTGAGATTTGCCCAACCAAGGTTGGCCTTTCTGAGGTTTGCCCATCCGAGGGTTGTCTCTCTGAGGTCTGCTTCTCTGAGGTTTGCTCCTCTAAGGTCGGCCTCACCGAGGTTTGCGCCTCTGAAGTCTGCCTCTCTGAGGTTTGCCCCTTTAAGGTCCGCCTCGCCGAGGTCTGCCCCTCTGAGGTCTGCTCGTTTTCCCCCTTCGTTGTGCAACCAAAGCGTATGCTCTGTCAAAATCTTTTCGAGATCAGTTTTGTTCATCATGGATTCTCCTTTTTGACCCGATTCATCTGGTAAGACTGGCGCAAGCGTTAATTTTAATGCGTGCTGACCTCCCCGCCGCAGGCCAGACACCCTGCACCATCCATCCCGTTATCAATGTGTTCTGGGTTTCCAGATGCCCGGACAATCTTGAGCAAGGTCACTATGGCAGCCACGTCCTCCGGCTCTAACTTGCACATGGCCCCCAGAGGCAACACACTTCGTACTGAGGTAAGTATACCAGAATTCTGCAATCAAATAAAAATTGTTTTCGGGACTTCTATGGTCCTCTTCCGATGGGGGAACCTCCTTTCTAACTAAATTCCGCTCTTGCCCCCTCCTTCTGTCCGTGATAGAATCACAGGAGAAGGGAGGTGCAAACATGGATTTTTCTCTTATGGACGATCTCAACCATTTTTTCGATGTGTTTAATACCCGGACAGAAAATTCCCTGAAAAAGAATTTGCCTCCCGAGTCGGCCGATATTGCGTCCAAGGCTGTTTCGGAGGAAGTAAAATTACTTCGTGAGGTTGTTCTCTTCTGGATAGAAGAACATCTCAACCGTTGACAATCTTCATTTCATCAAAAAACTCTGTGGACAAACGGCTGGCGTCTATGGCTTCTTTGATTGTCACAGAGCTGGCTGCCACCAGCTCTGTGATTTTTTTGCAAGCTTTTTGGTCTTGTCATTTGGAGCGGAAAGCCGATGGGGATTTATAAAAATAAGAGCAGGCTGATCGCCATGACGGCCATGCCACAGATCAGGCCGTAAATGGAGAGATGATGCTCCCCGTACTCCCGTGCCGAGGGGAGCAGCTCATCCAGAGAGATAAACACCATAATGCCCGCCACGCCGGCAAAGAGAATGCCGAAGACCAGATCGCTCATAATGGGCATGAGGAGCAGCCACCCAATGAGGGCGCCCACAGGCTCGGCCAGGCCGGAGAGGAAGGAGTACCGAAAGGCCTTGCCCTTGGAGCCTGTGGCGTGATAAATGGGAACCGAGACCGCGATGCCCTCTGGAATGTTGTGAATGGCGATGGCCACCACAATGGGGATGGCGATGCTGGGGTCCTGCAGGGCGGAGACAAAGGTGGCCAGTCCCTCGGGAAAGTTGTGGATGGCGATGGCCAGGGCGGTCATCACCCCCATGCGCATCAGCTTGGTTGCGTGACCGGTGTCCGCTTCCAGAGACTTGACCTCATGGGGGTTTTCCTCGGAGGGAATGCACTTGTCAATGAGAGCGATCAGGAGCATCCCGCCGAAAAAGGCGATGACCGTGCTCCAGCTGCCCCATTTCTCTCCCAGTTCCGCCTGGAGCGCATCCTGGGCCTGGGAAAAAATCTCGATCATGGAGACATAAATCATGACGCCAGCGGAAAAGCCCAGGCTGACGGACAAGAATTTTTTGTTGGTATGGTGGGTCAAAAATGCGATGCAGCTTCCAATCCCAGTGCTCAGCCCGGCCAGGAGGGTGAGAAAAAAAGCGTGGAGAACCGCGTGATCCATAGGATACCTCCTTTGATGATTTAAGTTAGCGTTTGCTAACTTAAAATACGATACCACGTCTTGTGCCGTTTGTCAAAGGAAAAACCGCCCGCCCCGGGACGCTGCGGTCTGAGGCGGACGGCTTGAGGAGGTTTTTATAGCTTTTTGTACTGTCGGTAGAAGAGGGTGGCTGTGGTGCTGACGGCGATGAAATCGGCCACAGGTTCGGCCAAAAACACGGCAAACACCTTGTCAGCCAGGAAATATGGGAGAATGTAGATCAGGGGGATCAGCAGGATCACCTTGCGCAGGAGAGCCAGAAAGACAGAGGTTTTGGCGTTGCCCAAGGCGATGAAGGTCTGCTGGCAGGAGATCTGAATGCCATGGAGCAGAGAGACCGCCATGTAGATTCGGATGGCCCAGCGGGTAAAGTCCGCCAACTGCGGGTCACTGGTAAAGATGGAGATGAACAGCTGGGGGACAAACATGGACAAAAACCAGATGAGCCCGGCAAAGACCATACAGCAGGCCAACAGCAGACGAAAGGCCTCCTTGACCCGGTCCCGCTGGTTGGCCCCGAAGTTAAAGCCGATGATGGGCTGGGCCCCCTGGGTAAGCCCCTGAAGCGGAAGCATGCAGAATTGCATGACACTGGCCAGGATGGTCATGGCCCCCACGGCGATGTCTCCTCCATAGCGGAGCAGGCTGGTGTTAAAGCAGATGTTCAGGATGCTCTCGGTAAACTGCATGATAAAGGGAGCGATGCCCAAGGCGATGCAGGGAAGGATGACCGAGCCCCGCAGACGGGCGTACCGGAGCTGCAGCCGCAGTGTGGTTGTTTTCCCGGTGAGGAAGCGGAGAATCCAGGCGCAGGAAATCCCCTGGGAGAGAATGGTGGCCAGGGCGGCGCCCTGCACGCCCATTCCCAGGGCGAAGATGAAAATAGGGTCCAGAATAATGTTGCAGGCCGCGCCGATGGTCACGGTGAGCATTCCGGTTCTGGCAAAGCCCTGGGCGTTGATGAAAGCGTTGAGACCCAGAGCAAGCTGGACGAACAGGGTACCCAGGGAGTATATTTTCATGTAGTCCCAGGCGTAGGAGATGGTGTTGCTGCTGGCGCCGAAAATCATCAGAATGTCCTGGCCGAAACACTGGATCACCACCGTGAGAACCAGGGCGGTGATCACCAGCATGGAGGCGCAGTTGCCCAGAATGCGCTCGGCCTGCTGGGGCTCTCCCTTGCCCATCATGATGGAGGCACGGGGCGCGCCCCCCATGCTCACCAGGGCGGCAAAGGCGGAAATGCACATGATCAGCGGCAGGGTCACCCCCACGCCGGTCAGCGCGTTGGGGCCGACATCGGGAATGTGGCCGATGTACATCCGGTCCACCATATTGTAGAGCAGGTTGATGAGTTGGGCCAGAATGGCCGGCAGGGCCAGCTGGAAGAGCAGGCGGCTGATTTTGTCCTGGCCCAGATTGGCGCCTTGCGAATGTTGTAGCTGCAATGGAATCCCTCCGATGTGGTCAAATGCGATAACATCTATTATAACACAAAACATGTGGAGCTGACACCCTGGATTACACGCCCTTGACGAGACAGGAAATCTGTGATACACTGCCCTCGATCACTCGCCGCCGGGCGGGTGCTGCGTTTGTTTCTGTACCATTAGGCCGTAGAAGGTACAGAAAGAAACGCATTTTTTATTGATGGGAAAAGGAGGAAGGCGTGATGGCGTGGATTTGCCTGTTGGCGGCCGGATGCCTGGAGATGGTCTGGGTGACTGCGATGAAGCTGTCGGATGGTTTTACCAGGGTTGGATATTCCGTTCTGACTGTGGCGGCTATGGCTGCCAGCGTCTGGCTCTTGGCCCAGGCGGTGAAGACCTTGCCCATGGGGACAGCGTACGCCGTCTGGACAGGAATTGGCGCCCTGGGTGCGGTGGTGCTGGGAATTGTGATCTTCAAAGAGCCAGCCACCGCGGCCCGGATGTTTTTCGCGGCCCTGCTGCTCGTCGGCATCATTGGTCTGAAAGCAACGGCCCATTGAGAGAGAAAACGCCCGCATCAGCGGGCATTTTCTTGGTAGGCTTTTCCCCAGGCTTCCATGGCGTCCAGAACAGGCCGGAGGCTGCGCCCCAGGTCGGTGAGGGTGTACTCCACGCGGGGGGGAACCTCCGCGTAGACGGTGCGGATGAGCAGTCCGCTGGCCTCCATCTGCCGCAGCTGGGCGGTGAGGACCTTCTGGGTGACGGTGCCGATGGACTTTTTCAGCTCCCCAAAGCGTTTGGTGCCCGGCATCAGGTCTCGCAGGATCAGAACCTTCCATTTGTCGCTGATCAGGGTCAAGGTAGTTTCCACCGGACAGGCTGGGCACGCGGCTGACAGAGCAGGGCTTTGCATACCAGATCCTCCTTGCTTTCATGGTATCTTTTTGGAAAGTACAGAAAAATATTACACTTACAATAGAAAAGATAGCTGCTTCCTTATTATAAAGGAAGCGCGGGGGGAATGCAAGCGCCCGGCAAGGGATCAGGTAGGATGGGGGGTACACAGCTGAATGGAATTGCGTTGTCAAAAGGGTGCCGCCCCCTGTCCGGGAGGGTCTCTCCCAGACAGGGGGCGGCGAAAAGAAAGAAAAAATATGGAATCAATGGTGAGAGGCTGGCGTTTTCGTGGTCCGCCGCCGGGCGGCTTTCACCACCAGGGAGGACAGAGCCAGCAGAGCCAGGGCGTTGGGAAGGACCATGAGCTGATTAAACAGGTCGGACAGGGACCACACCAGGTCATTGGACAGACACGAGCCCAAGAAGATGAACACCACCCCAAGCACCGAGTAGACGGCAGTGGCTCGCTTGCCGAAGAGATAGGCCACGTTGAGCTTGCCAAAGAAGTTCCAGCTGAGGATGGTGGAAAACGCGAAGAAAAGGAGGCACACAGCGACGAAAATACTGCCGAGCCCTTCCCCAAAGACGCTGGAAAAGGCCAGCTGCGCCATGTTGGATTGGTCAATGCCCTCTGCCGCCCCGCCGGCCAAGGGGCCGTTGCCGGCATACAGGGTGGAGATGACCACCAACGCGGTCATGGTAAGAACCAGGAAGGTGTCGATGAATACCCCGATCATGGCGACCACACCCTGCTCATGCGGGGTTTTGACCTTGGCCATGGCGTGGGCATGGGGGGTGGAGCCCATACCGGCCTCGTTGGAAAACAGCCCCCGCTTGACGCCCTGGCTGATAGCGGTCTTTAAGGCGTACCCCAAGCCGCCGCCCAGAATGGCGTTGGGGAAAAAGGCGTACTTGAAGATCATGCCGAAGGTCTCCGGCAGGTAGGGCAGCCGCAGAAGCAGAAGGACCAGCCCCCCAAGGAGGTAGAGCACCGCCATGATGGGCACCAGCTTCTCCGTCACAGAGGCCACCCGCTGCACCCCGCCCAGAAAGACAAAGGCAGAGGCCACGGCCACCACGGCGCCTATGATCCAAGGGGGGATGCCGAAGGCGTTGCCGCAGGTCTGACCGATGGAGTTGGACTGAACCATACAGCCGATAAAGCCCAGGGCCAAGGTGATGGCCACCGCAAAGAACCCCGCCAGGAAGGTGCCGAACTTGTTCTGAAAAGCCCGCTTAATGTAGTAAACAGGGCCGCCGGAGACGGTGCCGTCCGCATGGACCACCCGGGTCTCCTGGGCCAGAACGGCCTCGGCGTAAATGGTGGACATCCCGAAAAAAGCGATGATCCACATCCAGAAGATGGCACCGGGCCCCCCCACCAGGATGGCGCTGCAGGAGCCGATGATATTGCCTGTGCCCACCTGGGCGGCAATGGCGGTGGTCAGGGCCTGAAAGGAACTCAGGCCGCCCTTCTGCCGGCCCCCGCGCATGGAGAAACCGCCGAAAACCCGGCGCATGCCCTCCCCAAAGCAGCGGACCTGGACAAAGCGGGTGCGAAGGGAGAAAAAGACCCCCGTCCCCACCAGAAGGACCACCAGGATGTAGTCGGAAAGGTAGAAGTTAATGGTTTGCACAATGTGCAGCAGTGTTTCCATGGGACTGCCTCCTCAAGACTTGAAATGAAAAGAGCCTGCCGGTCCAAAGGCCCAGCGGCTCTGAAGAAAAGACAGTCCGAATCCTTCTCCCGGCGGACAGACGGCCTCCGCAGAGGGGATGCTCGGCTCTGTCCTTTTACCTGAGAGATTCGGCTTCCTGGGAAGCCTTGCACCTTCGGTACTCAAAATATTGAGATTCTCCAGAGATCCCTCCTCCTCCAGTCTCCTTTCCCTGGGGAAAGGATTCTCAAGGTCTCATCGGGCGATATGCGGTTGTACAGCACTGCGCTTTTTAGGATAGCATGGCGCAAGAAAAATTGCAACCCAAGGGGGTTACAAAATCCTTGTCTAAAAAATGAAGGATTACTATGCAAAATAGAGAAATTAAAGGAAAAAGCCCGCCTGTCAGAGGGATTCTGACGGGCGGGCTGCTGGTTTTCTTGCAAAAAAAGGAAGGAAATTATGCGTCGTAGTTGCCGTTTCCGTTGTTCCACTTCCAGTCCCTGATCTCCGGCAGGTCCTGTCCGTGTTCGGCAATATACTGCTTGTGCTCCACCAGCTTGTCCTGCAACTGCTGGATGAGGAAAGCGCCCCGGGTGCCCAGCTTCTCCGGCAGCAGATGGATGACATCCATGGTCAGGTGGAAACGGTCCAGGTTGTTGAGCACCCGCATGTCGAAGGGGGTGGTGATGGTACCCTCTTCGATATAGCCCCGGACGTGGAGATTCTTGTTCTTCCGGCGGTAGGTGAGCTCATGGATCAGAGAGGGGTAGCCGTGGAAGGTGAAGAGGATGGGCTTGTCCTGGGTAAAGAGCATGTCATACTGGGAGTCGGACAGGCCGTGGGGGTGCTGGGTGTTGGACTGGAGGCGCATCAGGTCCACCACGTTGATGACCCGAACCTTCAGATCGGGGAAATGGTGACGGAGGATGGTGACCGTAGCCAGGGTCTCCAGCGTGGGGGTGTCACCGCAGCAGGCCAGTACCACGTCAGGTTCCTGCCCCTGGTCATTGGAGGCCCACTGCCAGATGCCGATGCCCTGGGTGCAGTGCTTCACCGCCTGCTCCATGGTCAGCCATTGAGGGCGGGGATGCTTGGAGGTGACCAGCACATTCACATAGTTCCGGCTGGCAATGCAGTGGTTGAAGCAGGAGAGCAGGCAGTTGGCGTCCGGGGGCAGATACATCCGCACCACATCGGCCTTCTTGTTGGCCACATGATCCAGGAAGCCGGGGTCCTGGTGGGTGAAGCCGTTGTGATCCTGCTGCCAGACGTTGGAGGAGAGGATATAGTTCAAGGAGGCGATGTCCTGCCGCCAGGGCAGCTCGTTGCAGGTTTTCAGCCACTTGGCGTGCTGGGAAAACATGGAGTCCACAATCCGGATGAAGGCCTCATAGCTGTTGAAAAAGCCGTGGCGTCCGGTGAGCAGATAGCCCTCCAGCCAGCCCTCGCACATGTGCTCGGAGAGCATGGAGTCCATCACCCGGCCGCTGTGTCCCAGGTACTCGTCGCCCTCTGCCAGGTCGGCGTTCCAGACCCGGCTGGTCGTCTCAAACATGGGGGTCAGACGGTTGGATTTGCTCTCGTCAGGGCCAAAGACCCGGAAGTTTTTGGCGTCTGCGTTGTCCCGGATCACATCCCGGACAAAGGACCCTAAGACCAGCATGTCCTGGGCCTCCACACTGCCGGGGGAGGGGACATCAATGCCGTATGCCCGGAAGTCGGGGCGCTTAAGCTCCCGGAGGAGCTTGCCGCCGTTGGCGTGGGGGTTGGCCCCCATCCGGCGGTCCCCCTTGGGGGCCAGGGCCTGCAGCTCCGGCCGCAGCTTGCCTTCGTCGGTGAAGAGCTCCTCGGGCTTGTAGCTTCTCAGCCAGCTCTCCAGCAGCTGGAGGTGGTGGGGCTGGGACATGTCGATGGGCACCTGGTGGGCCCGGAAGGAGCCCTCGATGGTGGCGCCGTCCACCTCTTTGGGGCCGGTCCAGCCCTTGGGGGAGCGCAGGACGATCATGGGCCAGGTGGGGCGGCTGTCGTCCCCGGTGGTCCGGGCGTTGGCCTGGATGCGTTTGATCTCCCGGATGGCCCAGTCCAGGGCGGCGGCCATGGTCTGGTGCATGGTCTTGGGATCATCCCCCTCCACAAAGCGGGGCTCCCAGCCGCAGCCCCGGAAGAAGCTCTCCAGCTCCCCGTGGGAGATGCGGGAGAGAATGGTGGGATTGTGGATCTTAAACCCGTTCAGATGGAGGATGGGGAGCACCGCGCCGTCCCCGATGGGATTGAGGAATTTGTTCCCGTGCCAGGCGGTGGCCAGGGGACCGGTCTCTGCCTCACCGTCCCCCACTACGCAGGCGGCGATGAGGTCGGGGTTGTCCAGCACCGCACCGAAGGCGTGGGACAGGGAGTACCCAAGCTCTCCGCCCTCGTGGATGGAGCCCGGTGTCTCCGGGGCTACATGGCTGGGGATACCGCCGGGGAAGGAGAACTGCTTGAAGAGTTTTTGCATTCCCTCCAAATCCTGGCTGATGTTGGGATAGATTTCGCTGTAACTTCCCTCCAGATAGGTCTGGGCCACCATGGCGTTGCCGCCGTGGCCGGGGCCGGAGAGGTAGATCATGTCCAGGTCGTACTTGTTGATGATCCGGTTCAGGTGTGTATAGATGAAGTTCTGACCGGGGACGGTGCCCCAGTGGCCGACGATCTTTTTCTTGATATGAGCAGGCTCGAGGGGCTGCTTCAGCAGGGGGTTGTCCAGAAGGTACAGCTGGCAGGCGGACAGATAGTTGGAAGCCCGCCAGTAGGCGTCCAGCTTTTCCAGCTGGGCCGGGGTCAGGGCGGCTTTCCGAGACATCCGGGCAGCCGTTTTTGCGATGGGTTTGTTGAGTCCCTTCGGTTTTCTCGGCATAGAAAAAACCTCCTTTTCGTAGTCTACCCTTTATTATAAACGTTTTTGGGGAAGAATCAACAATAAAGTCCCCATGGTAAAAATAAAAATGGGTTCCAGTGAAAGGAAAAGAGGAGCACAACAAAAACGTTACAGCCTGTTTTAGACAGCTGTAGTGTTAATGGACAAAGAGAAGTTGTGATCACAAGATTCCCCAGTCTATTACAGTAACTTGAGGGGGAAAGAAAGTAGATAACTCGCGCACGTAAAAGACTTCTACCTGATCCCCAAGAGAAAGACGAACCTCATTTCCTGACTTTGCAGAGAGCAACTCTGTGCGGGAAAGCCAAACCTCATCCGTTTTTTTGCGAAGGGGATCGGATTCTGCGGGGGTCAGAACCACCCAATTGTCTTCTATGCGAAGTACGGTGCCTGTTAATCTTTGATCATCCAGTTCCCAGTTATAGATGTCGATTTCTACTCGAGTATCTGTTATTTGTTTGATGGGATGGGACATAGGATAGGAACCGGAGATGCGATCACCAACTTTGGGGGTTAGAGGTGAGAATTCTCCATCCAGATGAGGAAAAAACTGAATTTCAGAATAAGACTGGATCAACGTGGGTTCTATTGTGGAATCTGTTGTATCCAATTGTACTACAGCTTGTTCAGGAGTAAGGGAAAGGAGCGTCCCAGAAAAATATCCTTCATCACTGTCAATGCCAGGATTTGGTGGCGTGCAGGTGCAAGCGCAAAGTGGAAGGCATAGGAGGAAGAAGAAAACAAGCTTCAACCAATACATCATAAAAAACCTCCTATAATGATAGTGTTTTATATTGTATAACATAATAATAACATAGAATTTTAAAAAAACAACTACTTAAAAATATTGACATATAAAGAAAAGTATGATTATATACAAAATATGAGAAAAATCTCAAAGAGCAGAGTATCAGAGTGAAAAGTGAGGAGAACTTATGAAGAAACTATTATCATGTATTGTTGCGTGTGCTATGATGATAAGCATTTTAGGAATAAATGCTTATGCAGCGGAGCGAGAGATTCAATCAGAGGCACCGATGATTACAGAGGAAGTGGCACAGATTATTGCATCGTATTTTCTGAGAGACTATCAAGATGAAGCAGGATGTTGCTGGGACACTAACACTGCAATTGTTAACAGTGTGATAATGTACAATCTGGAGGAAGAAATTTCGGCTTATTCGTTTGAGTTAGCGACAAGTGGGGTAGAGAGTGGGTATATTGTAGTATCGGCTTATCCGGATGTTGAGAATGTGATACTTGAGTTTTCGGATACTGCTACGCCAGTATATGAGCCTTTTAACCTGAGTGTTGGTGAAAAGATTATATATACAGGAGGATTAAACTACTTTAAGGAGTCTGTAGATGGGACATTCTTTGCAGTGAATGGAAAAACTCTTCAAAAGAATCAAATAGAAACCCCCTTAGAAAGTATAAGAAGTGAAAAGTATCTGCCCGCTTCTTTTAGAGATTATGAATATCCTATTAAGGATCCTATCGCTTGGGCTAATAAATATTATGGGGGTCCATTCTATGCTAAATCCTGGAAGAACTCTTTCGAGGATTACTGCGAATTTTGGAGGACATCCGATTTTAAAACAGTCAATGGAACTACATATTCAAGTCACTGTGGTCCGACAGCGATTACAAATTTAATCAGGATGGTTGGAAAATATCGAAATCATTCAAAGGTAACTTCCACATCCGGCAAGGCTATATTTAAAACAGTTGCGGACTATGGAAAGTCAAAAGGATATTATACAAGCAAAGGAACACCACATGCAACAACAGCAACTTACATAAAGGATTCTTTCCAAAAATATGGGATTTCGACGAGTGTCAAAAAAAACGTTGCATATAGTGGGACAATCGTTAATGCAATAAATGCATATAAACCGATCTATTTAACAGTAACAGGGCACTCTTATTATGGTACACATGCTGTAGCTGCGTATGCTTATACTCAATTAGTAAGCGAAAAAACGGGAAGTGCTAAAATCTTTGTCAAGATTGCCGACGGGTTTGAAAAAACAGGAAGATATCTTTGTGCAGATATTTTGTCAAGCGAAAATATGTATGTCATTACCATTGGCAATTTAAGTTAACAACTCTGTTATCATAAGAACCAAAAAGCCCCCTGCCCGGGGTGGACTGCTCCATAAAAAACGTACAATAGACAAAAAGCCCCCTGATGTAGGAAAATAAAAGTACTACATCAGGGGGAATTGTTATGTCAGGCAAAAAAGGAATGATTCGGTATAGTGAAGAAATAAAAGAACAGGTACGCAAAGAAGTTCAGGCAGGCCAAAGTCAAAGAGAAATCAGCCGCAGATATGGAATCAGCGGTTATACGGTACAGAGCTGGTGCGGCCTCAGGCCCGAGACAAAGCTGAGGCAGGCGGCACCTTTACGCAAAGGCCGACCGGGCAAAATAAAGACAATAGAGGATTATGAAAAGGAAAATAAACGTCTGAAGATGGAGAACGAATTGCTGCGGGATTTTCTGCGATCCACAGAAAGGAAGTGAGCGCGAAGGCAAAGTACGCGGTGATTTACCGTCATCGAGAACAGTATCCAGTACTCGTCATGTGCCAATTCTTTGCAGTGTCCAGAAGCGGCTATTACAGCTTTGTAAAGCGGATGAAGCATCCTGAAAAGAATGCTTCCCTTGCCCAGACAATCCGGCAGCAACAAGTCAAATGCTTTCATACCTACGGCTACCGACGGATGTGGCAATGGCTGGAACGAAATGTGGGGATCCACCACAATCCGAAAACCATCCTCCATGTCATGAAGAAATATGGCTTGCTGGCTGAAATTCGCCGCCGCAGGAAGTGGCAGCAGATGGGCCAGCAGCTGCACAAATACCAGAATCTTCTCAACCGGAATTTTCACGCTGAGGCACCGAACCACAAATGGGTGACTGATATTTCCTATATTCAAACCAAACAGGGCGTATTATATCTGTCCATGGTCCGGGATCTTTATGACAACAGCATTGTGGCTTATAAGACCGCAACACAGCAGACGGTGCACCTGGTGCTGGATACCATCCGCCAGGCAATGCTTAAGGAGAAAAAGAGGGTCGCTGCAGAACTCCACCTCCACAGCGACCAAGGGTTCCAGTACACCTCCCAATTACACTGGTCATGGGTAGCTGGTTCTTTTGAGGAGGAGGCGTAGGTTCTAATAGATGTTACAGGCTAAATTCTTTCCCGTAGATCAGGGTTCCGTGAATGGGACCTGGGTTTTCCCACAAGCAGATTGCCATGAGATGGTCGGAAGGGACCCCCTTGGGGGCTTCGATGTGAAACCGCGCCGCTGGGGCGTATCCGAACCTTGTATAATAAGCCCGGCTTCCCAGGACCAGTACATACGAAAAGCCCAGGCGCTTGGCGACGGCATGCCCGTCCAGGATGAGGGCCCTTCCAATGCCCTGCCGCTGGAATTGGGGTTTGACGGACAGCGGGGCCAGGGCAAGCACCGTGGTGCTGCCCACATGGGCTTTTGTCAATAAAATATGGCCTACGATCTCGCCCTGAACCTCGGCGACACGGGACAAGGCGGGAACAAAGGAAGGCCCCGTTCTTAAAGCGGCGACTAAATCTGCCTCATTTCCGTCAGAGTGCTCCGCTGTCGCGAAGGAGTCCGCAATAAGGTGATGGACCGTCTCATAGTCCTTTGGAAGTTCTTGTCTAAGAATCATTTTTGTATTCCCTCTTTTCCGTTCTGCAGGGGGGACAGCGAAGGGCTGTGATGGAAAAAGGCGGCCAATCCCAAGGATTGACCGCCTCTGTCCTGTTTCAGTTGTGCACCACATGGGTGGATGATGAGAGGACGGCGGCCGACTGGCCCGCCTTTTTCTCCTCCGCCGCCCGCCGCTTGGCGTTGGCCAGCATGAGCTTGATGCGGTTTTCCTGGTTGATCTTGGTGGCGCCGGGGTCGTAATCCACGGCGACAATGTTGGAGTCAGGGTAGTCGTCTTTCAGGACCCGGATCATGCCCTTGCCCACAATGTGGTTGGGCAGGCAGCCGAAGGGCTGGGCACAGACGATGTTGGGGGTGCCGGAGTGGATGAGCTCCAGCATCTCGGCGGTGAGGAGCCACCCCTCGCCCATTTTGCACCCGTCGTTGAGGTAGCCGTAAATCAACTGATGGAGCTCAGCAAAGGTGCCGGGGGCCCGGAAGCCGGAGTTTTTCAGGGCGCCGATCATGTCCAGCTGGCATTTCTCCACATATCCCATGAAGAATTTGCACAGGGCCTGCTTGGCCCGGCTGCCGCCAAACATCTCCACGTCGGAGACCCGGTTGTAAATCTTGAAGATCAGAAAGTCTGTCAGACCGGGGACCACCGGTTCAGCCCCTTCGTCCAGGAGAAACTGCTCCAGCTGGTTGTTGCCCAGGGAGGAGAACTTGATGTAGATTTCCCCCACCACGCCCACCCGGACCTTCTCCTCGCCGGTCACGGGAATGGACTTGAAATCCGCGCAGATCTCCTCAAAGATGCCCCGCATCTTTTTCCGGGACATACCCTCTCCCCGGTCGAAGCGGTTGAGCAGCTCGCTGGTCCAGAATTCCACCTTGGCGGTGGTGTCCCCGGCGCTGACCTCATAGGGCCGCACCTGGTTGGCCACGTTCATGATGAGGTCCCCGTACATCATGCCGTAGATCAGCCGGCGGATGAGCCCCACGGTCCAGTGAAAGCCGGGGTTCTTCTCCAGGCCAAAGGAGAGGGAGAGGACGGGGATATAGTCCAGCCCCGCCTTTTCCAGGGCCTTGCGGAGCATGTGGATGTAGTTGGAGGCCCGGCAGCCCCCGCCGGTCTGGGTGATGAGCAGGGCCACTTTATGGGGGTCATAGCCTCCGTTCTGAATGGCGTCGATCATCTGGCCGATGACCAGCAGTGCGGGATAGCAGGCGTCGTTGTGTACGTATTTTAAGCCGCTGTCCACCACGGACCGGCCGTCGTTGTTGAGAATGGCCACGTGGTAGCCGGTGCGTTCCAGGAGCTTGGCGAAGAAGCCAAAGTGTACTGGCAGCATCTGGGGGATGAGGATGGTGTACTCCTTGCGCATCTCCTGGGTAAACAGCAGGCGGCCAGTCTCGTCGTATTCCAATTTTGCCATGGGATCATTGGCCTCCTTTCTGGTTCCGGGCGTCCCGGGCATCCAGGGCGGCCATTAGGCTGCGGATGCGGATTTTCACGGCGCCCAGGTTGGAAATGTCGTCGATTTTCAGCTGGGTATACAGCTCTCCGGCCTCCTCCAGAATGGAGCGGAGTTCATCGGTGGTGATGGCGTCCACCCCGCAGCCGAAGGAGACCAGTTGGATGAAGGCCATGTCGGGCTGGGTGCAGACATACCGGGCCGCGTTGTACATCCGGGCGTGGTAGGTCCACTGGTTGAGCACCCGGCGGGGCTGTTTGTCCATGTGCTGGAACACCGCGTCCTCAGTGATGAGGACAAAGCCGAAGGAGGTGATCAGGTCGTTGATGCCGTGGTTGATCTCCGGGTCCATGTGGTAGGGCCGCCCGGCCACCACCAAAATTTTCCGGCCGGTCTCCCGGGCAAAGGAGATGTATTCCTCACCCTTCTTCTGCACCAGCCGGCGGAAGTCCTCGTAGGCGGCGTAGGCCTTGCGGATGGCCTTGACAGAGGCCCGCTTGGGAATCCCAAACTCGGTCTCCAGCAGCTGGGCGCCCTTCTTCTCAAAATCCTTGGGCCGGTGCAGGCCCAGGTTGGGATGGAGGTATTTGATGTCCTCCAGGGCGGGGATGTTTACCCCCAGCAGGTCGGGATAGTAGGCCACCACGGGACAGTTATAGTGGTTGTCCGACAAATGCTCGTCGAAGTTATAGGACATACAGGGGTAGAAAATGGTGTCGATGCCCTCCTCCAGCAGGGCCATGATGTGGCCGTGAAGGAGCTTGGCAGGGTAACAGACCGTATCAGAGGGGATGGTCTGCTGCCCCTTGAGGTACAGGCTCCGGGTGGACTCCGGGGAGAGGACCACCTCAAAGTTCAAAGTGGTGAACAGGGTGAACCAGAAGGGGAGGTTCTCATACATGTTCAGCCCAAAGGGAATGCCGATTTTTCCCCGGGAGCCGTCCCCCTCGCCCTTGCCCTGGAGGGAGCGAAGATACTGGTACTTGAATTTCAGCAGGTCGGGAATGTCCACTTTCTCCTGGCCCAGGGGCCGGGAACAGCGGTTGCCAGAGATGAATTTCCGACCGCCGTCAAAGCGGTTGATGGTCAGGGAACAGTGGTTGGTGCAGAGCTTACAGGTGGCGGGCCGGGCCTCATGGGTGAAGGAGGCCAGGGCCTCGGCGGACAGCAGGGTGGACTGGGTCAGACCGGCGTCCTTGGCGGCCAGGGCCGCGCCATAGGCCCCCATCATGCCGGAGATGGTGGGGCGGGTGACCTCCCGGCCAATCTCCAGCTCGAAGGAGCGCAGCACCGCGTCGTTGAGAAAGGTGCCGCCCTGGACCACAATGTGCTGGCCCAGATCATCGGCGCTGGCGGCCCGAATGACCTTGTAGATGGCGTTCTTTACCACGGAGATGGACAGCCCCGCGGAGATGTCCTCCACAGAGGCCCCGTCCTTCTGGGCCTGCTTGACAGAGGAGTTCATAAAGACCGTGCACCGGGACCCCAAGTTCACCGGATGCCGGGCGAACAGCCCCATCTTGGAGAAGTCGGCAATGGTGTAGCCCAGGGCCTTGGCGAAGGTTTCAATGAAAGAACCACAGCCGGAGGAGCAGGCCTCGTTGAGGAGGATGGAGTCCACCGCGCCGTTGCGGATCTTGAAGCATTTCATATCCTGGCCGCCGATGTCGATGATAAAGTCCACATCAGGGGTAAAGTGCCGGGCGGCGTTGAGATGGGCCACGGTTTCCACCAGGCCCAGGTCGCAGGAGAAGGCGTTTTTGATGAGGTCTTCTCCGTAGCCGGTGACCGCGGCGCCCTGGATGGTCACCCGGCCGCCGCACTGGGCATAAATTTCCCGCAGCTGGGGCAGAACGATGCTGACGGGGTTTCCTTGGTTGGAGTGATAAAAAGAGTAGAGAAGATTGCAGTCCGGGTCAATGAGCACCATTTTGGTGGTGGTGGACCCGGCGTCAATGCCTAAGTAAGCCGGCCCGGTGTAGGTGGCCAGGTCCACCGTGGGGACGGCCATGGCCTGGTGCCGGGCGGAAAACGCCTCGTAGTCGGCCTGGGAGGTAAACAGCGGGTCCATGGTGTCCACCGGGGTAGAGACCGTGGCCGCGTGCTCCAGCAGGTCCAGGAGTTCCTCGAAGGGCCGGGGCTGGCTGTCCTCGGTGCACAGGGCGGCGCCGATGGCGGCGAAGCAGTCGCCGTCTTCCGGGAAGATGGCGTGGTCCTGGTCTAAATGCAGGGTCTCCACAAACCGTTGGCGCAGGCCGGCCAGGAAGTGAAGGGGACCGCCCAGAAAGACAATGGTGCCCTTGAGCTCCCGGCCCTGGGTCAGGCCGGCCACCGTTTGGTCCACCACCGCCTGAAAGATGGAGGCGGCCACGTCCTCCTTGCGCCCGCCCTGGTTGAGGATGGGCTGGATGTCGCTTTTGGCAAAGACCCCGCACCGGGAGGCGATGGGGTAAATTTTTTCATGCCGCAGGGACAGTTCGTCCAGCTCATCCACGGATACGTTCAGCAGAGTGGCCATCTGGTCGATGAAGGCTCCGGTGCCCCCGGCGCAGGAGCCGTTCATCCGCTCCTCCAGGGTATTGCCGAAGAAAATGATTTTGGCGTCCTCTCCCCCCAGCTCAATCACGGCGTCGGTACCGGGAATGAACTCCCGTACCGCGGCGGCGGTGGCGTAAACCTCCTGGACAAAATCCAGGCCCGCGGCCTTGGCCACGCCAAGTCCCGCGGAGCCGGTAATGAGCAGTTGAACCTGTTGTCCCCCCAGAAGGCCCCGGAGTCCCCGCAGGGTCTCACAGGTGCGCTCCCGGGTTTTGGAATAGTGACGCTCATAGGAGCGGAAGAGCAGTTTATTTTGTGCATCCAGCACCACGACCTTAACGGTGGTGGAGCCGATGTCGATTCCGATACGCAATGCCATGATCTCACCTCGAAATGGAACGTGCGTTTGCAGCCTCTTTTTATATATATTTAATGTGCGTTCCCTATTATAACGTACACTTTGTCGAAAAACAACAGAAAACTTGTGCCAGAGGTGAGAGAGAATCACAAGGAAAAATTAGAAAAATGCCCCAAGGGACTCAGGAAAGGGGGGAGAGGACCAGCTGACCGCCCTTTTCCTCCAGGTACAGGGTTTCTCCCGGGGCGATGTCCTCCCGGAGCAGCAGCTCCGCCGCGGGGTTTTCCACCTGGTTCCGAATCAGCCGGCGGAGGGGACGGGCGCCGTACCGGGGGTCCAGCCCCTTTTGGGCCAGCAGCCGGATGGCCTGGTCCGAGGGGAGAAAGTCCACCCCAGTGGCGGCCAGGCGCTGGGCGAAGCCGGACAGGAGTTTCCGGGCAATGGTGTCCATCTCTCCCGCGCCCAGGGGGCGGAAGCGGACGATCTCATCCAGCCGGTTGAGAAACTCCGGCCGGAAGACCTGGCGAAGTTCCCGCTGGAGAGCGGCGGTCTCTGCCGCGTCGGAGGCCTCTCCCGTGGAAAAGCCCAAGGGCGTGCCGGCGGAGAGCCGTTCCCCGCCCACGTTGGAGGTCATCACAATGACGGTGTTGCGGAAGTCCGCCCGCTTGCCGTGGGCGTCGGTGAGCACCCCGTCCTCCATGATCTGGAGCAGAAGGCTCCACACGTCGGGGTGGGCTTTCTCCAGCTCGTCGAACAGGAGAACCGAGTAGGGATGCCGCCGGACCGATTCGGTGAGCTGGCCGCCATCCTCATGTCCCACATAACCAGGGGGAGAGCCGGTGAGGCGGCTCATGGTGTGCTTTTCGGAGAACTCCGTCATGTCGAACCGGAGCAGGGCCTCCTCCGTGCCGAAGAGCACCTGGGCCAAGGCCTTGCACAGCTCGGTCTTTCCCACGCCGGTGGGGCCCAGGAAGAGGAAGGCGCCCACCGGGCGGTCAGGCTCCTTGAGCCCTGCCCGGCCCCGGCGGATGGCCCGGGCCACGGCGGCCACCGCCTCCTCCTGGCCGGTGACCCGGCGGCGCAGGTCGTTCTCCAGGTCCAAAAGACGCTGCTTTTCCGACTTGGTCAGGCAGGTGAGGGGAATCCCGGTCCACTGGGAGACCGTCTGGGCCACGTCCTGGGCGGTGACCACGGGATCTTTCTGCCCGGCCTGCCAGCGGAAGCGTTCCAGTTCCAACTCCCGGCGGAAGTCGGACTCGGCGTCTCGGTACTGGGCGGCTTTCTCGTAGTCCTGGCCGGCAATGGCGTCGTCCCGTTCCCGGGCGGCGGACTGTACCCGCCGCTCCAGGGCCTTGAGCTCCGCCGGGGGCTCCAGGGCCTGCAGCCGGGCCTGGGAGGCCGCCTCGTCCAGCAGGTCGATGGCCTTGTCGGGCAGGCGCCGGTCCGGGAGATACCGCACCGAGAGAGAGACGGCGGCCTCCAAGGCGGCAGGTTCAAAGGTCAGGCCATGGTGGTGGCAGTAGCGGGGGGTGAGGGTGTGCAGAATCTCCAGGGTGGTCTCCTGGCTGGGCTCCTCCACCCGAACCGGCTGGAACCGCCGCTCCAGGGCGGCGTCTTTTTCGATGAACCGGCGGTACTCCTCCGTGGTGGTGGCGCCGATGAGCTGAATGCCGCCCCGGGCCAGGGCGGGTTTGATGATGTTGGCCGCGTCAATGGCCCCCTCGGCGCTGCCGGCGCCGATGATGGTGTGCAGCTCATCCAGGAAGAGGATGACGTTCCCCGCCCGGGCGACCTCGCCCAGAATGTTTTTCATGCGCTCCTCAAATTCCCCCCGGTACTTGGTTCCGGCGATGACGGAGGGCAGGTCCAGGGCCAGCAGCCGTTTCTGGCGGAGGGCGTCGGGGACCTGCCCCAGCGCCATTTTCTGGGCCAGACCCTCGGCCACGGCGGTTTTGCCCACCCCGGGCTCCCCCAGGAGGACGGGGTTGTTTTTCCCCCGGCGGATGAGGATTTGGATGACCCGGCGAATCTCCTCCTCCCGGCCGGTGACGGGGTCATAGCCGCCGCGGCCGGCGGTCTGGACCATGTCCCGGGCGTGCTGGTCCAGCAGCCGGGTGGCGGGGGAGGAGGCGGGCGGCGCGTAGTCCGCCTCTCCCCGGGCGCGGGGATAGTAGGACCCGCTCCCGCCCAGGGAGAGGGCGGTCTGCCGGTAGAGCTGGTTGGGGTGGAGGCCGGCCTGAACCAACAGCTTGATCCCGCCTCCGGTCCCCTGCCGGAGCAGGCCCAGCAGCAGATGGCGGCTGCCCACCTGGTCGTGGCTCAGGCGCTGGGCCTCGGCCACGGCGGCCTCCACAATGCGTTCCAGGCGGGGGGTCAGGGGCCGGCGGCAGGCCAGGGGCGTGCCGGTGCCCAGGGCGGTGACCAACAGGTTTTGCAGATTCCGCCGGGTGAGACCCTGGGCGGAGAGAATGCGGGCGGCGGTGCTCCGGGATTCCTGGAGCAGACCCAGCAGCAGGTGTTCGCTGCCTACGTAATCATGTCCCAGGCGCTGGGACAGGGCCCCGGCGGCTCCTAAGCTGCCCTGGGCGTGGGCGGTGAAGGTTACGGTTTTGATGGGGAACCCTCCTCTCTGGGCCCTGGGGTGTTCTCCCCCTGGGGCGGCGAAATGACGGGGATGCTTCGGTTTTCGTGGCTGGCGGAGCAGGGGGCTCCTTCCAGGGCCGGGGTCAGGGTGCCGGCGGCCGGGGGATTCGAGATGTTTTGCATAGAGAAAATCCTTCCAAGGTGTTTTTTAGGGCCAAAGTCCATAAAAATCATGCCCGAAATCTATAAAAATAACCAAAAAATTTCTATGATTTTAGAATTGCATTTTTTAGAAAATGTGATACAATGTAGCCTGCCAAGAAAAAATTATTGGAGGTACCTAACTATGTACGCTATCAATCCCGAACTGTGCACCTTCTGCAAGAAATGTATGGAAGAATGTCCCAGCGGCGCCATCACTGAGGGCTCCGTGGATGGCAAGGAAGTTTGCGTTGTGAACGCGGATTGCATCGACTGCGGCGGCTGCGAGGACGCTTGCGAGACCGAGCCCAAGGCAATCGGCTACAAGGAGTAATTTTTATCCCCCAACCGAAAGAAAAGACGAGCGTACCGGAGGCAGATTCGGCACGCTCGTTTTTTATAGGGAAAAGGTGGAACCATGGTTTTTTTCCACAGGAAGCCTTGGAATCTGGCGCTTTCTGGGGGAGAGAGAGGGCCGGTTTTGGTTGAGATTTTCTCCCGGTTATGTTATAATCTATAAAATATACCAGAATGTCTCCGCTGGAAGAGGAAGGAGTCCCTTCCAGCGTGTTTTTGTTGGGGAAAGGAGCGCCTATGAAAATTGTTGTGCTGGCCGGAGGACTGAGCCCGGAGAGAAATGTCTCGCTGTCCTCGGGCACCATGATCGCCCATGCCCTGCGGGGGCTGGGGCACCAGGCGGCCCTGGTGGATATGTACTTCGGCCTGGAGGCATACACGGGCCCTGTGGCGGACTATTTTGACGCCCCCCTCACCGACCAGTGGAAGCAGGTGGACCCCAAAGCACCGGACCTGGCGGAGATTCGGGCCGCCCGGAAGTGGCAGAGCCCCAGCCAGTTTGGCCAGGGCGTGCTGGAGCTCTGCCAGATGGCGGACATCGTCTTTCTGGCCCTCCACGGGACCTGCGGGGAGGACGGACGGGTACAGGCCGCCTTTGATCTCATGGGCATTCCCTACACGGGAGCGGGTTATCTGGGTTCCGGCCTGGCCATGGACAAGGACCTGACCAAGCGTCTGATTGCCCACTTAGGGGTGCATACCCCCCAGTGGCAGCGGGTGAGCTACACCGAACAGGAGGTGGAGGACCTGGCCGCGGCCACCCAGGTGCCCTGCGTGGTGAAGCCAGTGGCCAGCGGTTCTTCCATCGGCGTGTCCATCGCCCACACCAGGCAGGAGCTCCACGGGGCCCTGCTGGAGGGACTCCGCTTCGGCGGCCAGTGCGTGCTGGAGCAGTATGTGGCCGGCCGGGAGATTCAGGTGGCCATTCTGGCCGGGCAGGCGCTGCCCTCCATTGAGATTATCCCCAAAGAGGGATTTTATGATTATGAAAACAAGTATCAGCCCGGCGCGGCAGAGGAGGTCTGCCCCGCCCCCATCCCCCCCGCGTGGGAACAGCGGGTGGGGCAGGCGGCCCTGACGGTTTACCACGCCCTGGGGCTGTCGGTCTATTCCCGGGCTGACTTCATTGTGGACCAGGAGGGAACCCCCTGGTTCCTGGAGATCAACACCCTGCCGGGGATGACCCCCACCAGCCTGGTGCCCCAGGAGGCCGCGGCGGTGGGCATTGACTATGCCAGCCTGTGCCAGCGGATCATTGAGGAGTCTCTCCGGGTGCGGAAGGGCTGAGAGACCAACAGAAAAAAGGAGAACGCGCAATGGAACCTATGACAGTCAGGGAGCTTTTGACCGCCACCGGCGGAAGGCTCTTGGGAGAGGAAGCTGTGGCGGAGAGGACCATCACAGGCGTGGAGACAGACAGCCGGGCTGTCCACGAGGGAGACCTTTTCGTGGCCCTGCGGGGAGAGCGGACAGACGGGCACCGGTATATTGCCAGTGCGCTGGAGACCGGCGCCGCCGGCTGCCTGACCGAGGAGGTCCCCCAAGTGCTGCTGCCTGGAAAGTTCTATATCCAGGTGGAGGACACCATGCTGGCCATTGGCCAGGTGGCCAGGGCGTATAGAGAGAAGTTTCCCCTCCCCGTCATCGGCATCACTGGCAGCGTAGGCAAAACCACCACCAAGGACATGGTGGCCTCGGTATTGGGGCAGAAGTTCCGGGTTTTGAAAACGGAGGGAAACTTCAACAACGAGCTGGGTCTTCCCCTGACCCTGTTCCGTCTGACGGCCCAGCACCAGATCTGTGTGCTGGAGATGGGGATGAATCACTTCGGGGAGATCGACTATTTGACCCAGATTGCCCCCCCTGATGTGGCGGTGATCACCAACATCGGCGACGCCCACATTGAGAACCTGGGCAGCCGGGCGGGCATTTTGCAGGCGAAGAAGGAAATTTTCCACCGGATGACGCCGGAGGGGATGGCGGTTCTCAACGGGGACGACGCCATGCTCCGCCCTCTGGAGGGAGAACTCTCTCCCCAGGTGGTGTTCTGCGGGGCGGACCGACCGGCCCCCTATGCGGCGAAGGAAATCCGACAGCTGGGGTCCAAGGGGCTGCGCTGCCGGGTGATTACCCCGAAGAACGACTTTTCGGTGACCGTGCCCGCGTTGGGCGGCCACATGATCTACCCGGTGCTCATGGCCTGCGCCATTGGGGAGCGGTTCGGCATGACCGGGGAGGAGATGAAGGCGGGGATTGAGGCCTTTGTCCCCACCAAGATGCGGATGAATGTGATTCACCAGGGGGATATCACCATTCTGGACGACGCTTACAACGCCAACCCCCAGTCCATGCGGGCGGCCCTGGAAATCCTCTCCCAGACCGAGGGCGCCTATCGGGCGGCGGTATTGGGGGATATGTTTGAGCTGGGGGACCTGGGCCCGGAACTCCACCGGAGCATGGGGGAGTGCGCCGGCGCGCTGGGCAACATTGACGGCCTGCTGGCCGTGGGGGAGCTGGCCTGGAATATCTATGACGCGGCTCACCAGTCCGGTATCACCCAGGCGCTGTATGCCAGGGACCGGACGGCGGCCAAAGAGCTTCTGCCCAACCTGGTCCGGCCGGGGGCGGTGATCCTGGTCAAAGCCTCCCGGGGCATGGCCTTTGAGGAGCTCACTCGGGAAATCCAGCGCCTGGCCCCCAAGGCATAAAAAGGCCGGGTCCGAAGACCCGGCCAAACTCAGGAAGGTTCTGCTCTTTCCCAAGAAGTTTGGGAAAGAATTTAAGCCATTAAGCATCAAAGTGGACGATCATCTTTCGGGGGGTATGCTTTACCTGTTCTTCCAAGGTCTCCTCATAAGGAGCACAGGCGATGCCCCGGTCGGTGATCATGCCGGTGATGAGAAAGGCGGGGACCACGTCATAGGCGGGGGTCCATCCCTGGGCCTGTCCGCAGTCCAGACCCTCTGTCACGGCGGCGGGATCACCTTCCTCCTGCCCGAAAACAGAGCCGTTTTCCGCGGTCAGGTCAATGTCGTCGGCATGGAGCACGGCGTAGAAGGGAACCGAGTGGAAGTAGCAGGCGATGGCCAGTTCATAGGTTCCCACCGGAGCTTTCAGATCCCCGTTTTTCGCAGCCAGAATTCCGTCGGCCAGCACCAAATGGGCCCCTTGGCGGGCCAGGAAGGTGGCGGCGGCGTGGTCGGGGATGAGGGTGCAGGGGACGTTTTCCTTGGACAGCTCCTGGGCCAGCAGCGTGCCGGCGGCCAGGGAGGGGCGGCCCTCGCAGAGGGTGACCTGCTCCAGCACATCCCGCTTCCAGCCCCGGCGGGCGATGCCCAGGGCCCCGCAGGGAGAGGCGGAGTGGAAGGCTCCCCGGTCGGTTCGGAGGAGAAGGCGGGTCCCCTCCCCCATGAGGTCGGTGCCGTTGCGGCAGATGTTCCGGTCGGCGATGACCTGCTGCCGGTCATAGGTGACAGCGGTGGCCAGCAGAGTGGTCAGTTGGTCCACGTTTTTGGTATAGGCTTCTGGCGGGTGCTCCATAAAATCCAGGGCGGCGGCCAGCTCCCGGGAGCCGGGGCGGCTGGCCAGGAGCAGGGCCTTGGCCTGGTCCAGTTTCTCCTGAAACTGGGGGGTCTGCTGGAGTTCCTGGTGGGCCATGGCGGCCAGACAGTAGCCGTAGACCCCAGCCACCGCAGCGATCTTCTCCTCCAAAATGGCGCCGGAGGAGAGGGCTTGGGCGGTCTCCTCCACGGTGGAGCAGGTGATCCAGTGCTCCTGCTGCGGGTAGGCCGCCTGGTCCAAAAGGGACAGGACGCCGTCCTGCCACTGAAGTGAAATCATACGTAATGCCTCCTATTCTGGGTGTTCCCCGCCAGAGAGGGAAACACCGGCTGCTTGGCGTTATCATATCATACTTCCGGGCACAGCGCCACTCCCAATGGAAAAAACTTGGGGGATGGGGCTGATTGGGCCCGAAAACAGAGGAACAGGATTCATGATTGACATTGCGGTACGAGACCTAAAGAAAGAATATGAGGTGGGCCAGCCGGTGCTGGATGGGCTCACCTTTCAGGTGGACACCGGCGAGCGGGTGGGCATCCTGGGCAGAAACGGGGCGGGAAAGACCACCCTTTTCCGTATCCTCACCGGCCAGGAGGAAGCCGACAGCGGCGAGGTGATCCTCTCCCCGGGCAAACGCCTGGGGCTGATCTCCCAGATTCCCGTCTATCCCGCCGGGTATACGGTGGAGGATGTGCTGCGCACAGCCTTTGATGACCTGAAGGCCATGGAGGCCGAGCTCCATCAGATTTCAGACCAGCTGGGCAGCGGGGACAAGGACCTGCTGGCCCGGTATGACCGGCTGCAGGCGGCCTATGAGGCGGGGGGCGGCTATGAGATCGAGACCCGGCTGGAGAAAATCTGCGCCGGTCTGGGCATTGAGCGGGCCTTCCGGGACAAAAACTTTGCCGATCTCTCCGGGGGAGAGAAAACCCGGATCAACCTGGCCCGTTTGATCCTGGTGGACACGGAGATCCTGCTGCTGGACGAGCCCACCAACCACCTGGACCTGAATGCCACGGTTTGGCTGGAGGACTACATCAGCCATTATAAGGGGACCGTTTTGGTGATCTCCCACGACCGGTATTTTTTGGACAGAACCATCTCCCGGGTGGTGGAGCTGAAGAACGGCCGGGCGGAGTTTTACGCCGGCAACTACTCCTTCTACGCGGTGGAGAAGGAACGGCGGTACTTAGAGCAGCTGCGCCAGTACAAAAAAGAGCAGGCAGAGATCCAACGCCTGTCGGAGACGGCGCGGATCATGCACGAGCACAACACCGAGCACTTGAACAAGCGGGCCTTTTCCATTGAAAAACGGATTGCCCGGCTGAACCAGACCGCCCGTCCAGAGGAGCGGAAAAAACTAAAGGCCAAGTTTGGCCAGGCGGAGTTTCACGCCGACGATCTCCTGTCCCTGCGGGAGGTGAATAAGGCCTTCGGCAGCCAGGTTCTCTTTGACCATGTGACCCTCCGGGTGGAGGATGGGGACCGCATCGCCCTGCTGGGGGACAATGGGGCGGGAAAGTCCACCCTGCTGAAGATCATCCTGGGGGAGGAGCCCCAGGACGGTGGCACAGTGAAGCAGGGGCTCACCGTAAAGGTGGGTTACCTGCCCCAGCAGATTCGATTTTCCCACCCGGAGCGCAGCCTCTACGACACCATGCTCTACGAGGCGGGGTGCAATGCCCAGCAGGCCCGGGACCGTCTGGGGAAATTCCTGTTCCAGGGGGAGGATGTGTTTAAGCCCGTCTCCGTGCTCTCCGGCGGGGAGCAGAGCCGTCTGCGGCTGTGCATGCTCATGGATGAGAAGGTGAACTTCCTGATTTTGGACGAGCCCACCAACCATCTGGACCTGGACTCCCGGGAGTGGATCGAGGAGGCGGTGGAGGAATTCTCCGGGACCCTTCTCTTTGTCTCCCACGACCGGTACTTCATTGACCGGTTTGCCAACCGGATTTGGACCCTGGAAGGGGGGAAAATCCAGGATTTCCGGGGGGATTACACGGCCTATCAGGCCTATCGGGAGCGGCAAAAGGCGCTGACTCCGCCCCCCAAGAAAGAGGAGAAAGCAAAAAAGGAGAAACCCAAACGGTCCGGGGGCACCAAACAGCTGAAAAAGGAGCTGGCCGCCGCAGAGAAGCGGATGGAAAAGCTGGATCAGCTGCTGGAGGCCCTCAATGTCCAAAAGGAGGCTGCGGCCTCCGACTACCAAAAGCTCCAGGAGCTGCTCCAGCAGGAGGCGGCGTACAACGCGGAGTACGATGCCCTGATGGAGACCTGGGAAACCCTGTCCGAGGCCATTGCGGCAGAGGAAGGGACATGACCCCTGCACCCGATGAACGATAGAAAGGAGAAAACACAGTATGTCTGAGAAAGAAACCAACCGCCGTCCCGAGGCGTCCACCGAGGACAAGATGCAGGAGCTCTTCCGCCTGATGGACGAGAAAGCGGCCCAGGGAACCCTGGTGGAGACCGAGGAGGATGTCTCTGCCCAGAAGGAGAAGGTGGATACCACCCCGCTGTCTGAGAGTGAGACCGCGGCCTTTGAGTACAACATGATGATGATGCAGTATGAGGCCATGCTCCTGGATTATCAGCGCCGGGAGGCAGAGGAACAGGCCCAGAAAAAGGCGGAGCAGGAAGCGCGGGAGCAGGGGTCGTAATGTGGGAACAGCTGAACCAGGCCGCCCTTCGGCTGGAGGAACTGGAGACCCAGCTGGCCCAGCCGGAGACCTATGAGAACCCGGACCTGGTGGCGGCCCTGAACCGGGAGCAAAAGGAGCTGACCCCTCTGGTGGAGACCTTCCATCATTACCAAGGGGCCCAGCGGGAGCTGGCGGGGCTTACAGACCTGCTCTCCGACCCGGAGTGCCGCCAGCTGGCCCGGGCGGAGTACGACCAGGTGAAGGCGAAGCTGGACCAGTTGGAGCAGACCCTCCGCCAGATGCTTCTGCCCAAGGACCCTATGGACGGAAAGAACGTCTTTCTGGAGATCCGTGCGGGGGTGGGGGGAGAGGAGGCGGCCCTTTTTGCGGCGGACCTCTACCGAATGTACGCCATGTACGGGGAGAAGCAGGGCTGGAAGCTGGAGCTGGACAACGTCAGCCACACGGAACTGGGGGGCATCAAGGAACTGTCCTGCCTGGTGGAGGGGGAGAGCGCCTATGCCAAGCTCAAGCATGAGAGCGGCGTCCACCGGGTCCAGCGGGTGCCGGAAACCGAGTCCGGGGGGCGCATCCACACCTCCACCTGCACTGTGGCGGTCCTTCCCCAGGTGGACGAGGTGGAGTTTCAGCTGAACCCGGCGGACCTGCGGATTGACACCTTCCGGGCCTCCGGGGCCGGGGGGCAGCACATCAACAAGACGGAGTCCGCCATCCGGGTGACCCACCTGCCCACCGGAACCGTGGTGGAGTGCCAGGACCAGCGGAGCCAGTATAAGAACAAGGACCGGGCCCTGTCCATCCTCCGGGCCCGCCTGTATGAGCAGGCGATCCAGGAGCAGGCCCAGGCTGTGGCCGGCCAGCGCCGGAGCCAGGTGGGGTCCGGCATGCGGAATGAGCGGATTCGGACCTACAATTTCCCCCAGGGCCGGGTGACAGACCATCGAATCGGCCTGACCCTCTATAAGCTGGACGCGGTGATGAATGGCGAGCTGGAGGAGCTGGTGGAGGGCCTGAGCCTGGCCGAGCAGAGGGAGAGACTGAAAAGGAGTGAAGACGGATGAACAGCCGGAAAACCATACGTTACACCATGGAGGATGTGGCCCCAGCGGTGGCCATGCTGCAGAAGGGCGGGCTGGTGGCCCTGCCCACGGAGACGGTGTACGGCCTGGCCGTGAACGCGGAGAACAGCGCCGCGGTGTGGGTTCTCTATGAGGTCAAGCAGCGGGAGCGGGAAAAGGCCCTCTCGGTCCTGGTGACGGGTATGGAGATGGTGGAGAATTACTGCCAGAACATCCCGCCCCAGGCCTATGCCCTGGCGGAGCACTACTGGCCGGGGCCCCTGACCATGATTTTAGAGGACAAAGGGGTGGTCTCTGCCCTGGTCAATGACGGGTCGGGGACCTTAGGGGTCCGCTGCCCGGATCACCCGTTGACCCAGGCCATTCTCCGCCAGGCCGGCGTGGCCCTGGCGGCCCCCTCCGCCAACCCCTCGGACCAGCCCAGCCCCAAAACCGCCCAGGAGGTGCTGGACTATTTTGACGGGCACATTGAGGGGATCGTGGACGGCGGCCCCTGCCGGGTGGGGGTGGAGTCTACCATCGTGGACCTCACCGGGCCGGCGCCCCAGATCCTCCGGGAGGGGGGCATCCCCGGTCAGGAACTCCTGGACTTTTTGAAAGGACTGGGGTAAGCCATGAAAGTCATTGGAATCACAGGCCCCACCGGCGCGGGAAAGACCACCGCGCTGAACGCCCTGCGAAGCTTAGGAGGGCAGATCATTGACGCCGATGCCGTGTACCACGATCTGACCCGGTCCTCTCCCGCCCTGCGGGCGGAGCTGGAGGCCCGGTTTGGCCCGGTATACAACGGGGAAACCCTGGACCGGAAGAAGCTGGGCGCGGTGGTCTTTCAGGACCAGAAGGCCCTGGCGGACCTGAACGCCATCACCCATAAATATGTGGCCCAGGAAACCGCCCGCCGCATTGCGTCGGCCCGTCAGGCGGGAGTTCCCGCGGTGGGCATTGACGCCATCGCCCTGCTGGAGAGCCCTCTGGCGGCCTACTGTGACCGTACCCTGGCCATCACCGCGCCGGAGGAACTCCGGGTGAAGCGGATCATGGCCCGGGAGGGAATTTCCGAGGACTATGCCCGGATGCGGGTGGCGGCCCAGAAGCCCAGTGCCTGGTTCCAGGCGCACTGTGATGATACCTTGGAGAGCACCGAGACCGACACGGTGGAGACCTTTGCCCAGCGGGCTCGGGCACTTTTCCAACAGATGTTAGAGGAGAGCAAATAATGGACGAGAAAAAAGAACCGACGCTGCTCCAGCAGCGGAAAAAAGACCTCTTCTTCTCTCCCACCAACGGTTATGACCGTCTGGCCCCGGGGGAGGAGGAGGACATCCAGGCCTATTGCGCCGGCTATAAGACCTTTTTGGATGAGGGCAAGACCGAGCGGGAGTGCGTGGACTATGCCATCGGCCTGGCGGAAGCCGCCGGGTTCCGCCCCCTGGTCCGGGGGGAGAAACTCCGGCCCGGGGACAAGGTGTACCGGAACAACCGGGGCAAGTCCCTCCTGCTGGCGGTGATCGGCCAGGAGAGCCTGAACCAGGGGGCGGTGATCGGAGCGGCCCACATCGACTCCCCCCGCCTGGACCTAAAGCAGAATCCTCTGTATGAGGAGAAGGAGATGGCCTACTGCAAAACCCACTATTATGGGGGGATCAAGAAGTATCAGTGGACCACCATTCCCCTGGCCCTCCACGGAGTGGTGGTGCGCCGGGACGGCACCGTGGTGCCGGTGCGCATTGGAGAGGCGCCGGGAGACCCCCAGTTCACCGTGGGAGACCTGCTGCCCCATCTGGCCGGCGACCAGGCAAAGAAGACCATGGGGTCCATCGTCTCCGCCGAGCAGCTGAACCTCTTTGTGGGCAGCCGCCCCTTTGGCACCGAAGAGGGGAGTGAGCGGGTGAAGCTGGCTATGCTGGAGATTCTCCAGGAGAAGTACGGCATGGTGGAGGAGGACTTCCTGTCCGCCGAGCTCATGGCGGTGCCGGCGGCCAAGGCAGTGGACATCGGCCTGGACCGTTCGGTGATCGGCGCCTATGGACAGGATGACCGGGTGTGTGCCTACGCCTGCCTCCAGGCCCTGCTGGAGCTGGAGGAAGCGCCCCGGCTGACTGGCGTATGTGTGCTGGCGGACAAGGAGGAGATCGGCTCCCTGGGGGTCACCGGTATGCAGTCGGCGGCCTTTGATATCTTTATGAGCGATCTGTGCGACAGCCAGGGGGCCGCCCTGAAGGCCTGCTACGAGAATGCCTTCTGCCTCTCCGCAGACGTGACAGCGGCCTATGATCCCAACTTTGCAGAGGCCTATGAGGTGCGCAACAGCGCGTTTCTCAACTACGGTGTCTGCCTCAGTAAGTACACGGGGGCCCGGGGCAAGTCCGGGGCCTCTGACGCCTCCGCGGAGGTGGTGGGAAAGGTCCGGCGGATTTTTGAAGAGAACCAGGTGATCTGGCAGCTGGCGGAGCTGGGCAAGACGGACCAGGGCGGCGGCGGCACCGTGGCCTGCTACATGGCCAACCGGAACATTGACACCATCGACGCCGGGGTGCCCGTGCTCTCCATGCACGCGCCCTTTGAGACCACGGCCAAGCTGGACTGCTACATGACCTACAAGGCCATGAAGGCCCTGTACACCCACTGAGAGAGAAAGAGGTAGATCCATTTGAGTGTCCTTTCATCCATTTTCCTGGGGCTGGTTCAGGGCGTGGCGGAGTTTCTGCCCATCTCCAGTTCCGGCCACCTGTCTCTGTTCCAGAACTTCTTCGGGCTGGTGTCCGCGGAGGGGAGCCTGTTTTTTGACGTGCTCCTCCATTTGGGCACCCTGATTGCTGTCTTTGTCTACTACTGGAAGGACATTGTGGCGTTGGTGAAGGAGTTTTTCCACCTCATCGCCTGCGTGTTCTCCCGGGAGAAACGGAGGCAGATGAAGCGACTGCCCCCCAACGGGCGGCTGATCCTGATGATCATTGTGGCTACCCTTCCCCTGTTTGTCATCCTGCCCATCAAGGATAAGGTGGAAGGGCTGTACGGCAACACCATTTTTGTGGGCTGCGCCCTGGCGGTGACCGGCTGCATCCTCTTCTTCTCAGACCGGATGGCCCGGGGCAAGAAGGGGCCCAAGTCCGCCACCATGCTGGATGCTCTGCTGGTGGGCGTGGGCCAGGCGGTGGCGGTGGTGCCCGGCCTCTCCCGGTCGGGGACCACCATCTCGGCGGGGATGATGCGGGGGTTTCACCGGCGGTTCGCGGTGCGGTTTTCCTTCCTGCTGTCCATCCCAGCGGTGCTGGGGGCCAATATTCTGAGCATTGGAGAGGCTGTGCGGGAGGGGATTGACGTGTCCCTGCTGCCGGCCTACATTGTGGGCACCCTGGTGGCGGCCGTGTCCGGCTATTTTGCCATTCGTTTGGTGAATCTGCTGGCTGACAAAGGCAAGTTTGGCAACTTCGCTTACTACTGCTGGGGCATCGGCGCCGCGGCGGTGGTGGCCAGCCTGATCTTTCGCTGATCCATAACCCAAAGCAAGGAGGGAAGTATGGCTTCCACGCAAAAGAAAACGGCAAACACGAAAAAACAGACCACGGGGAAAAAGCCCGGCGGCACCCGGAAAAAGCCCCCGGCCTATGTTCCGGACCTGATGGCCCGGGGGATTGGCGCGGCGGTGTGCCTCTTCCTGGCCCTTATGGTGGTGCTGGGAATGGTTGGCATACACGCGGTGGTCCCCGATTTGCTGTGCCGCGGCATCCGCGGCCTCGTTGGCTATGGCTTTTGGCTGACCGCCCTGGCGCTGTTCTGGGCGGCGGGCCTGCTGCTGCTTCGGCGGGAAAGGCGGGCTACCCTGCGGCTCTGGTGCCTGGGCCTGCTGCCGGTGGTGGGCGGTGCGTTCCTCCATGTGCTGCTCTCGCCCCGGCAGCCTTCCCTGGGGATTGATCTGGCAAGCCGGCTCTGGAACGATGGGGTCTATGGCTTTGGCGGCGGTGTGATCAGCGGCGGGCTGGCGGTGTTTGGCACCATGGGCTTCAGCCGGGTGGGGGCAGGGGTGATCTTTGCCCTGGCCTTTCTGGCACTGCTGGCGGGCGCGGGCCATCTGACCCCGCCGAAGGTTTTGCGGGCACTGAGCCGTCTGCGGGAGCACCGGGCACAGCGGCGCTATGAAGACGAGGCCTACTATGAGGAGGAGGACTACGAGGACTACGGCGATCCAAGGGAGGAAGCGCAGAGGGAAGCCCCCCTCTCTCAGGGCGGTTTTTGGCCTATGAACCGGCGGAAACGGGCGCCTGACCTGCCCTTGGATGACCTGCCCGCCGCCAAGCAGCGAACCGGCACCCCGCCCCAGGAGAAGGGGAAAAAGCCGGCCCCGGCGGCGCCCGCTGCGGCGCAGGTGCTGCGGGAAGAGGAGGAAAAGCCCCCCCTTTTCCAGCCGGAAAGCCATGTAAAGCGGCCGGATGAGGTTTTGGAAGAGCTGACCCAGGAGGCGGAAGCGCCGGCCTGGAAGCTGGCGGAGGACGCGCCGGTATGGCAGCCCCCCGGGGAGCCAAAGCCCCCGACACGGGCCCAACGCCAGGCGGCCATTGAGAAGGAGGCCCAGGAGGTCACCCAGACCATTGCCCGGAGCCTGGAGGAGGACGCCCCCAGAGCTTATGTCTATCCCTCTCTGGACCTGCTGACCCAGCCCAGCGGCGACAGTGCCCGTGCGGCCCATGAGGAACTGGAGGGGACCCTGGACCGGCTGTCCAGCGTGCTCAACTCCTTCGGCATTGACGGCCATGTGACCGGGGCGGTGCAGGGGCCCTCAGTGACCCGGTATGAGGTGGCGCTGGAACAGGGGGTGCGGCTGAATAAGCTCACCAACCTCTCTGACGATGTGGCCCTGGCGCTGGGGGTCTCCAGCGTGCGGATCGCCCCGGTGCCGGGGAAAATCTCTGTGGTGGGCATTGAGGTGCCCAACAAAGTTGTCATCCCGGTACCCATTCGGGAGGTGCTGGATTCCCCGGCTTTCCGCCGGCACAAGTCCAGTGTGGCCTTCTCCGTGGGCAAGGACATCGGCGGCAACTATATCGTGGGGGACTGCTCCAAACTGCCCCACATGCTCATTGCCGGCACCACAGGGTCTGGTAAGTCGGTGTGCATTAACTCCCTGCTCATCAGTATGCTCTATAAATCCACCCCGGAGGAACTCCGCCTGATTATGGTGGACCCCAAGATGGTGGAGCTGGGGGGATACAACGGCATCCCCCATCTGCTGATCCCTGTGGTGACCGACCCCAAGAAGGCCGCCGGCGCCCTCCAATGGGCGGTGACGGAGATGATGAAGCGGTACCGCCTGTTTGCGGAGGCCGGGGTGCGGGAGCTCTCCTCCTACAACCAGTGGGCCAAGGGACAGGAGGGGGTGGACACCATGCCCAAGGTGGTCATCGTCATTGACGAGCTGGCCGACCTGATGCTGGTGGCGGCCAAGGAGGTGGAGGAGTCCATCTGTCGGGTGGCTCAGATGGGCCGTGCCGCCGGCATGCACCTGGTCATTGCCACCCAGCGCCCCTCGGCGGACGTCATCACCGGCCTGATGAAGGCCAACATCCCCTCCCGGATCGCCTTCGCGGTGGCCTCCTCCCTGGAGTCTCGGATCATCCTGGACAACACCGGGGCGGAAAAGCTGGTGGGCAAGGGGGACATGCTCTGGTTTCCCCTGGGTTCCGGCAAGCCTCTGCGGGTCCAGGGCTGCTTCATCTCTGATGAGGAGGTGGCGGCGGTGGTGGACAGCGTCAAGCAGAATGCCGCTGCCGAGTATGACGATGAGGTGATGGCGCAGATCGAGCAGCACGTCACCGAATCGGAGAAAAAAGGCAAGTCCGCCGGCGGCGCCTTTCCCGCCGGCGAGGCGGGGGAGGAGGAGCAGGATGAGCTCTTCCCCGCCGGTGTGGATGTGATTTTGGACCTGGGACAGGCTTCGGTCTCCCTGCTCCAGCGCCGGCTGAAGCTGGGCTATGCCCGGGCGGCCCGTCTGATGGACCAGATGGAGGAGAAGGGGATCGTGGGACCCTCTGAGGGCTCCAAGCCCCGGCAGATTCTCATCACCAAGGACCAGTGGGTCCAGATGCAGAGCGGCGGAGACCCCACGCCCCCGGAGGCGGCTCCCCCTGTGGAGGAGGAAATCCTAACCTTTGATCCCGTCCCGCCCCACTATGAGGAATGACCAAGCGCCGTGAACCAGGCAGGTTCACGGCGCTTTTGGCGGAATGCCTGGGGAAAAAGTTGATTTTTTGGAAGAAAAGCATGCCCTACCGATTGAAAAAAAAGGGATAACTGCTATAATGTTCTATATACTCTGTTTAGTACTTGCAAAGATGAGGTCTGTACCATGTGCTTTGACGATCCGATCTATCTGGACCGGGGCTCCTTTGAGGACCTTATGGTTGATACCGATCAGCACAGGATCTGTTGGATGTACCACGACATACTGTCCCACCCCAGGATCGCCTGGCTGTTTGACAAATATGCCGGAAAAGGAACACCCATCCGCGAAGCATGGACAACTATGGCCTGGGTGGCTGCGGGGTACCAGGAGGACAGCTTTTACCTTTTATTTAAGTGGTATGAGGATTTCTACGACCCGCCCCAGCGCAGTGATCTCTATTTTGTGGAACGGGAAGGACCCGATGGTGAGATTCGGGTCCGTTTTTTGAACCGGGATTTTCAGAACAAGCTGGAACGGAGAGAGCTGGCCTGGTGCGAGAGCTTCCCCGTCCGCGTCAGCCAGAACGCCAGCTATTTTTTTGGCGACAGCAAGTTTGACGCCAATCCGGTGGGACGGATTCTCCAGCTGCTGGGCCGAAACGCCGGACGGGAGCTGGAGTGTTTTGACTGGTATTTTGGCCGGCGCAGCGACGGGGAGAAGTCCCGGCTGTGTGCCACCATTGCGGCCTATTTCCGCAGTGTGCAGGCCATTCGGGAGATCCTTTTCAGCCTGGTGGCCAGCGACGGCAAGACGCCGGAGGGAAGCCGCCACATGCGCGCCGATGATCTGCTGGAAATCTTGAAGCCGGTCTCCGCCCAGATTGATGAGGAACGCCTACCCGCCCTGGGGAGGCTGTTCCAGGACCTGGCGGATGGCTTTTTTGACGAACCCAGCCGCGCCCCCTACCTCAGCCGGGGGGCGGGCCGGGCCTTGACCGACCGCACGGAGACCGGGGAACTTCGCTGGCTGCGGCTGGGCAGACAGAGCGGCCGCCGGCTCCTCCGGGAGCTGTACAGCCGCTGTGCCCCCCGGAGTGTGTGGGATGTGTTCCACCGGTGGCAGGGGGAGGTTTACTACACCGTTCTCCGCCGCCCGCTGTCCCAGGATTTGCCCCGGGGGGTCTACCTTCTCTCCCGGTTTGAGGACCAGACCGGCCTGGATGTCACCGGCCTGTTCTGGCTGGAGAATGTCACTGTGGGGGTGGCGCATCTGTGCAAGGGGGAGTTTTTTGAGGAACTGCTGGACCTCCTCCTCTCCCGGCCCACCCGGGAGGCCGCGCTGCCTGCCGCCCGGCCCAGGGAGGAGACCATGGTCAGCGGATACAGCTACCTGCTTCAGGAGGCCTTTGAACAATACGGCCGGGGCATGGGCTGAGGCCGCCGGAAAAAGGAGGAGAGCCTTTGAAAACCGCAGTCGTTACAGACGGAAAATACCGCGCCTCCCTGGCCGCGGTCCGGGCGCTGGGAGAGGCGGGCTTTCGGGTGGTTGTGACCCAGACCCGGGCAGAGGCCACTGTCACGCCGGCCTCCTTTGTCTCCCGCTTTGCCGCAGAGACCCGGTGGATTCCCGGCTCCTGCCGGGAGGCGGACTACGGCACCCGCCTGCGGGAGCTGCTGGAGGCCTATGACCACCCTGTTCTCTTCTGTACCGGGGCGGACACCCTCAACCTGGTCAGCAGCCGGCGGGAGGAGCTGGCCCGGGCGGCGGACTTTCTGGTGGCGCCGCAGCCGGTGCTGGATGCCCTGAACGACAAGGAGACTGTCCACCGGCGGGCGGTGGAACTGGGGCTTCCAGTCCCCCGGGAATATGACGAAATGCCCGACCGGTTTCCCGTGGTCATCAAGCCCCACTGCGGGGAGAAGGCGGGCCTTAAGGCCAGGGACCGGTATCAGATCGCCCGGGACCCAGGCGAGTATGCCCGGCAGTACGCGGCCATGCGCCGCTATGACCCGTCCCCCATTGTGCAGGAAAAGGTAGAGGGGCCGGGAGAGGGGGTCAACCTGCTTCTGGATCAAAGCAGCCGGCTGGTGTGCGCCTTCTGCCACCGGCGGCTGCGGGAGTATCCGGTTACGGGGGGACCGTCCACCTGCTGCGTCAGCTTTTATGAGGAGACCATGATCCGTCAGGCCTACCAGCTGCTGGCCTCCTTTGGCTTTGTGGGCATGGCCATGGTGGAGTTCAAGGGGGGACGGGTGCTGGAGGTGAACCCACGGGTGTGGGGGAGCTTTCCCATGAGCACCTGCTGCGGCAGCCCCTTTACCGCCCTGTATGCCCGGGCGGCCCAGGGGGAGACCCTCTCCTACATGCCGGAGGACTACCAAGTGGGGGTGAAGATGCGCTACCTTTTCCATGATGGCGCGGCCACCCTGGGCTATCTCCGGCAGGGGGACTGGCGGCGGGCCCTGGCTGGGGTGGCGGACTTCTTCCGCACCCCGGAGGCCCTGTACCGCAAGGACGACAAGGGGGCCTATCGGGCCTACCTCCGCAACAGCCTGAAAGGCAGATGATATGAGACTGACACTGGATTTGCACCTCCACTCCCAGGCCTCCCCGGACGGACGGATGACGGTGGAGGAGATTGCCGCCGCCGCCCGGGCCAGAGGGCTGCACGGGGTGGCGGTCTGTGACCACGACGTGGTCTACACAGGGCCCACGGAGGTGGACGGCGTTCTGCTGATTCCGGGGGTGGAGTTCTCCACGGAACACGGCCACCTTCTGGGCCTGTTTGTCCGCCAGCCCATGGTCTATACCACCTGGGAGGAGACCACCCAGGCCGTCCGCCGGCTGGGGGGGCTGACGGTGCTGGCCCATCCCTTTCAGCACCGGAAGGAGGAGGGGAAACTGGTGCCTCTGGTTCCCTATCTGGATGGGATGGAGACCTGGAATGGCCGGGCCAACCGGAAGAATCCCCAGGCCAACGCCCAGGCCGCGGCCTTTGCCAAGGACTATGGGCTGATCCCCACAGCGGGAAGCGATGCCCATCTGGCCCAGGAGATTGGCAACGGGACCATCACAGTGGAGGCTGCGGACAGGACCCTCTCCGCCATTCGGACGGCGCTCCTGGACGGAAAGGGCTGGATTACCGGGGAGGAAGGCCCCTCCCTCTGCGTTGCCCGGAGCCAATATACCAAGTTGAAAAAGACCCATGCCCCCCCTCTGCGCTATGGAAGGTGGGCGGCGTTCGCCCTGAAATGTGCCTGGGAGGATCTCAGAAGAACGCGGAGGAAAGGAGAATAATGGCATGTCCTTAATCGTAAAAGTGGGAAAGGCGGGCAAGCGCGTTGTCAAGAAGTTCTTGCCTGAGGAGAAGCACCATGTGAGCTACACCCGGCGGATAGAACGGGTGAAAACCAGGGAGCGGGTGGTGGCCATGACCTTCGACGATGGTCCCATGGACCTGCCCTCCAGCCCCGATAAATTTGACGGAAAGGCCCTGACCGACATCCTCCTGGACACGCTGGGGGAGTATGGAGCCCAGGGCACCTTCGACGTGGTGGGGGACACCAGTGAAAACTATCCTGACACAGCTGGCAAAAGCGGCCAGGCGGACTGGGGCGGCGTGCGGTATGACCACTACCCGGACATCAACCAGGACGAGCGGGGCGGCGCAGTGCATAACCAGCGGCTGCTCCGCCGGATGCTGGACGAGGGGCACCAGGTGACCAACCACGGGTACCGCCACGTCCTGTTTGGGAAAAAGCCCTTTGTCTACGGCAAACGGGACCATTTCCACGGCTTGGACCAGGTGGTGTCCGACCTGACCCGTCTGCACACCCTGCTGAAGGAGACCTACGGTTATGAGATGACCATGGCCCGCCCGCCCCACTATGTGGATAAGATCGAGGGGGGCTTTACCAGCTACGATGCCTATGACCAGATGGGATACCTCTATCTGGCCGCTGCCTTTGACGGGGCGGGCTGGCTGCCGCTGCACCACGGCTCGGCCCAGGAGAGCCTGCGGGCGGAGGTGGAGGCCATGGTGGACCCCATGCGGAAGGTGCTGGAGGCGGACCCCGATGGATTGGCCGGTCAAATCATTTTCCAGAAAGACGGCTACAACATGTGCCGCCGGACCCCGGTGGCCTTTGGCTTAAAAAAGCAGCTGGAGCTGCTGAAGAAGTATGGTTATCAGGTGGTCACCGTCCAGCGGCTCATGGAGTACAGCCCCTTTGCCGATGTGGGCCGGGAGGACCCCGGCTTTGAAAAGCTGGTCCGCCTCCAGAAGACCCGGGGGATTGTCTACTCAGACAACCGGCTGCGCCTGGACGCCCCCATGACTTGGGGGGAACTGGCGATGCTGCTGGCCCCCCGGGGGGAGGCCATTGGCCGCCGGATTCAGAAAATCCGGGAGACCGGCACAGCCCAGCACGCCAACTGGGGCGCCATGGACTGGTGCGCCGAGCAGGGGATTCTGAAGTACGCCATGGACCCGGATGGGGCGGTGAGCAGCCTGCCCAGCGCATATTTTGCCCCGGCCAAGGGCTTTACCCGCCGGCAGGTCTACGAGGCCTTTCGGGAGTGAGCCGCAGGGCCGGGGAGGAGACAGAAAGACGGAACGTGACAGGAGGGATCGCAATGGAGTTTATCAAGCTGAGCCTGGAGGAAGAACTGGCGGTGGTCACCATTGACCGCCCCAAAAGCCTGAACGCCCTGAACAGTCAGGTCTATCGGGAGATCATTGCCACCCTGCGGCAGGTGGAGGCCATGGACCAGGTTAAGGTGGTTATCCTCACCGGGGCAGGGGAGAAGGCCTTTGCCGCGGGGGCAGACATTGCCCAGATGGTCCACGAGGACGCCGTGGCGGGCCGCCGCCTGTCGGGGCTGTGCCATGAGGCGGCAAACCTGCTGGAGTCCATGCGGCAGGTGACCATTGCCGCGGTCAACGGGTTTGCCCTGGGGGGCGGCTGTGAGCTGACCCTGGCCTGTGACCTTCGCATTGCTGCCGACCACGCCCGGTTCGCCCTGCCCGAGGTCACCTTGGGCATCATTCCCGGCGGCGGCGGTACCCAGCGTCTGGCGCGGATCATCGGAGTGGGACGGGCCAAGGAGCTGATCTTCACCGGGGACCAGATTGACGCCCAGGAGGCCTACCGCCTGGGGCTGGCCAACCATGTGGTGCCCCGGGACGAATTGATGGAGACCTGCCGGGCCCTGGGAAAGAAGATTGCCTCCCGGGCCAGCTATGCCGTTTTTCTGGCCAAGACCGCCATCAATTCCAGCCAGGAAATTGACCTGAAAAACGGCGCGGAGCGGGAGAAGGATTTGCTGGGCCTGGCCTTCGCCACCCGGGATAAACAGGAGGGAATGGAGGCGTTTTTGGCCCGCCGGCCCCCGCGTTTTCAGGATTTTTAAGGGCAGAAAAAAAGTTGCCCAATTTGGAACCCCTTGAGAATCAAGGACTTTTTGAAAAATTTTGGACCGATCCCTCAGGGATCGGTCCTTATTTTTGTGAATGGTAACGAAATCGTGTCTTAAAATTAACAAATTGGTTACAAAAATAAACGAAGCAGTGACAAAGAGTATAAAAATGGGTAACAATTAGAAACAAAAATTTGGACAATCCTGCTAAAGCGGCGGCGGATTTTTACCGGTTTCCTCCGATTCCGGGAATTTGCCAAGGGGGGCAGCCTTCGTGTATAATGCCCCCTGCAAGCGCCGCCGGGGCCGAGAGAGAGAAGGACCCGGCAGCACGAAGAAGCCAGGAGAGCACGCCGGAGCGCCGCCGGACACGGGCGCTTGAAGAGCGGCGGCGGGGGTGCTTTCCGTGACGACAGGAGTTTATGATGAAAAAGTTTTTGATTGCAACCCTACTGTGTATGGCGCTGACCGTGACCATGGTCCCTATGGCCTTTGCTGCGGACAGCAACTATACCGAATGCATGGCTGCGATTCAGGAGCAGCGCACCATCCAGGACCAGGCCCATCAGACGGCCGAGTCCCTGCGCAAGAAGGGGTATTCCGACAGCAGCGCCTATGTGCAGGCGGCCAAAAGCACCTGGAACGAGGCGCAGAAGGCCATTGCGGGCTATCAGAAGCTGGCCCAGTACAGCGACGAGGATATCCGCATCCTGACCACCACCGTCTTCCATGAGGCGGGCCACACCACGGAGCAGCTGCGGCAGTATGTGGCCCAGGTGGTGCTCAACCGGGTGGAGGACAGCCGGTTCCCCGACACGGTGAAGGGGGTCATCACCCAGCCCGGCCAGTATTCCACCAAGTATGCCACAGTGGAGGCGGCCAACGCCATCCAGGCCACGGACAGTAAGAATGGTACCTACTATTATGGCATCTGTGAGGATTCTGTGAAGGCGGCCATGATGGGCCAGGTGGAGATGCCCAGCAACGTGCTCTACCAGGCCAACTTCTCCCAGGGCAAGGGCGTGTGGAAGTCCGTCTACTTCAACAGCGGATGGTATGCCAGCACCAGCTATTTCTGCTACGGCTAAAAGTTACAAGAAGTGACAAATTCATAACGACAAGATACAAGCCCCCTGGATTCCTCCAGGGGGCTTGTATCTTGGAACAGCAGGGGGATCAGTCTGGAGGAAGAATCTCCAGGATGTGGCCGTCGGGGTCTTGGATGAAGTAGATGCCGTTGGCCAGTTCATCAAAGATCAGCCCCATGGCTTGGTGCTTGGCCTTCAGACCCTGGAAGTCCTGGGACACGAGGGCCACATGGGGGGTGTCATCCCCCAGGCGGTAGGGCTCGGTCCGCTGGAGCTCCCGGCAGAGCTCCAGCTGGAACGGGGTGACGCCGTCGCCCAGGAAGACCAGGTGCCAGCCCCGGTCCTCCATGGTCAGCTCCCGCTGGGGCGTGAGTCCCAGGGTCTCCCGGTAAAAGGCGACGCTGCGCGCCAAGTCCAGAACCCGGACGCAGGCATGGCTCAGTGTGGGCATGGGAAGGTCCCTCCTTGCGTAAGATAGATTCTTTTTCATTGTAGCACAGGTTCGCGCCCAGGGCAAATTTTTTGAAAAAGGGGAAATTCCCCTATGCAAAAGGGGGAAAATGGGGTATGATAAGGGCAACTATGAAGGAGATTCCCCCTTCGGCGGAAGGGGAGCCATAGAATCACGATCCAAAGGGAGGGTAACCCATGAAACTGACCTTTTTCGGCGCGGCCAAAGCCGTCACCGGCAGCTGCCACTGTGTAGAGGTGCGGGGGAAGAAGATTCTCATTGACTGCGGCCTGCAGCAGGGCCGGGATGAGCGGGACAATGCCGTGTTTGATTTTTCCCCCAACTATATCGACTATGTGATTGTCACCCATGCCCACATTGACCACTCGGGGCGGATTCCGTTGCTGATCAAAGAGGGGTTTCAAGGGCAGATTTTTACCACACGTCTCACCGGCCAGCTGCTGTCGGTGATGCTTCAGGACTCAGCCCACATTCAGGAGCAGGATGCCCAGTGGAAAAACCAAAAGGGAAAGCGGGCGGGCCGGCCCCCGGTGGAGCCCCTTTATACTGTGGCCGATGCGGCCCAGGTGGCCGAGCATTTGGTCACCGCGGAGTATGGACAGATCATAGAACTCTTTGAAGGGGTCAAGATCCGCTTTGTGGATGCGGGACACCTGCTGGGCTCTGCCAGCGTGGAGATGTGGATGGAGGAGGGCGGCGTGGAGAAGAAGATCGTCTTCTCCGGGGACATTGGCAACGTCAACCAGCCGATCATCCGGGACCCTTCCTGGGTCCATGGAGCTGACTATGTGGTCATGGAGAGCACCTACGGCGACCGGAATCATGCGCCGGTGGCGTCCTATACAGCGGAGCTGGCCAAGATCATCGACGACACGTTTTCCAAGGGGGGCAATGTGATCATTCCCTCCTTCGCTGTGGGGCGCACCCAGGAGCTGCTGTATTTCATGCGGGAGATGAAGAAGGAGGGGCTGGTAAAGAGCAACCCGGACTTCACCGTCTGCGTGGACTCCCCCCTGGCCAACGAGGCCACGAAGATCTTCTCCGGGGACCTGCGGGGCTACCTGGACGAGGAGGCCCTGGAGGTGGTGAAGGAAGGGGAGCGCCTGTTCACCTTCCCCGGCCTCATGATGACCGAGAGCAGCGAGGAGTCCAAGCTGCTCAACCTGGATAAGAGCTCGAAGGTCATCATCTCCGCCTCCGGCATGTGCGACGCCGGGCGGATTCGTCACCACTTGAAGCACAACCTGTGGCGGGAGGAGTGTGCCATTGTCTTTGTGGGCTACCAGGGAGAGGGGACTTTGGGCCGCCACCTGCTGGAGGGGGCCAAGCAGGTCCGCCTCTTTGGGGAGGAGATTGCGGTCAACGCCTCCATCTATAATTTCCAGGGTCTTTCCTCTCATGCCGACCGGGACCACCTGCTCCAGTGGATTGACCAGGTGAAGGACCCGGCGCCCCAGCAGATTTTTGTGGTCCACGGGGATGCCCAGGTGACAGAGATTTTTGCCAACACCTTGCGGGAGAAGGGCCTGCCGGCTCACGCGCCTTTGTATGAGGAGGTCTTTGACCTGGCCAGAAACGTGATGCTGGCCGCCGGGGTGGAGATCGCCCCCAAGAAGACCAGCTTTGCCTCCACCGGCCGGCCCTCCACGGCGTACCACGAGCTGGAGCTGGCCGCCATGGATCTGCTGTCCATCATCCGGGCCAGCAAGGGCGGCGCCAACAAGGACCTGAAGAAGATGGCAGCACAGCTCAGGGCAGTTACAGAGAAATGGAAGGACGCCTGAGCGGGCGCAGTGTTTGGACAGACGGGCCGTTCCCTTTGGGTGGACGGTCCGTCTGTGTATCCCGGCGGGTTTGCCGGGCAGAGGACGGGGAGGTCCCCAAGAGAAAGGAAGAGAGATGAAACAGATTCTAATGATTGGCACCGGTGGAACCATCGCTTCGGAGATGACCGAGGCGGGGCTGGTCCCCGGGATGTCAGGGGCGGAGTTTTTGCAGTATATTCCCTCCGTGGAAAAGCTTTGCCAGGTGGACTGCCTCCAGGTGTGCAACATTGACTCCACCAATATGACCCCCAGCCACTGGCTGGCCATTGCCCAGGCGGTGGAGACCCATTATGAGACCTATGACGGCTTTGTGATCTGCCATGGGACGGATACCTTGGCCTATACTGCCGCAGCCCTGAGCTACCTCATTCAGGACAGCCCCAAGCCCATTGTCCTCACAGGCAGCCAGAAGCCCATTCACATGGACATCACCGACTCCAAGACCAACCTGCTGGACAGTTTTACTGTGGCCTGTGACGGGCGGCTACCCGGGGTGACAGTGGTGTTCGGCGGGGCGGTGATCCTGGGAACCCGGGCCCGGAAGACCTATTCCAAGAGCTTTGGCGCCTTCTCCAGCATCAACTACCCTGTCCTGGGGGTGGTGCAGGAGGGGCGTCTGGTGCCGTACATCCTGCCCCCGGCCGGCCCGGCCCCCCGGTTTTTCCACGCCTTGAACCAGCGGGTTTCCCTGGTGAAGCTGATCCCCGGCCTGTCGCCGGCCTATCTGGCCTTTGCCCTGGCGGAGAGCGATGGGGTTTTGGTGGAGAGTTTCGGCGTGGGCGGCGTCCCGGCGGGGGACCAGGGGCAGTTTTATGACCTGATCCGCCAGGCGGTGGACCAGGGAAAGATCGTGGTGGTGACCACCCAGGTGCAGAACGAGGGCAGCGACCTGGCGGTGTACAATGTGGGTCACCGCCTCAAGCGGGACCTGGGGGTGCTGGAGTCCTATGACATGACCATTGAGGCCGCTGTGGCCAAGCTCATGTGGGCCCTGGCCCAGACCCGGGACAGCAGAGCGGTGGCGGCCCTCTTTTACACCCCTGTGGCGCAGGACATCCTCAGCCGGCCAGAATAGCAACGTCCCCGGTCAGAATGGCGGCTGTCTATAAGAAAGTAATCATTCAAAAATGACACAAGGCAGTTGTCTGGCAGGATTGGGAGACAAGAAAGTACACCAGTTTTCACTGAAAATGTGGAAACTGGTGTGCTTTTTGCTTTTTGTTGTTTTAACTGAGTGAGCTGTCTGGCCACTGTGTCCGTGGAAGGGCGTGACCTAAATCGGAGCGTCTGGCGTCGTGTGTCGAACCCGCCCGGGACAGTTTGGTGGGTAGTATATGATTCGGCCAAGTCCTTATACGGCACTGTCCTCTTGCAAGCGAAATGGGAACCGGCGCGGGTGTCGCTGAGAAGGGGTATAAGGCGGAGACGCGGCAGAGGGTATATTTTCAACGGACAGATATGTCAGCATCCTGCCGCCTGCTGCCTTCCTGACATAGTAATTTTTATAAAACCGCTGCTTCTCATACTTGATATTTTTGGCATCTGTGAGATGGAGTGATTCACCTCTGGAGAAACACTCTCCCAGATGAGAAAGCTGGCCGCTTCGGTCAGCTTTTTTCTGCGCGGATGTGCAGAAACAGGCGACCAACGGGAGCCTGAAAGCCACGCCGCAAGGCGTGTTCGACCGGGGGAGGAAACGGCCCGGTTCGGGGCTTGGGGAGGCCCCAACCAGCGTTTCGGAATAGCCAAAAGGATATCCCGAAACATTGCTGGCCTATGTTATGGAAAAATTCCCATAACACCACCTCTTTTTGAGATTCCGTAGAGGCAGCCTTGCACATTCAACACATTATATGCCCTATTGGTGCAAAACCTATGGACAAGCCTCTTTTTAGGGTATATTCTGGTGAAAAATCACGGGAACGGAGGGTGTCTGTGGAGATAAAAAAAGAAACCGTTTGTGAAGATACCCTGTATATTTTGCGGGAATATTATCACCTCAATCCGGAGCCTCTTTTTTCTGTCCTTGCCGACGACTGCGTATGGCTCAGTATCGGAAACCTCTTGGTGTCGGGCGCGGAAGCGATCAAAGCGCAGTTCAAAAACGGATTTATTATGCCTGCCTTTGAGCTGGAGGAACCCTCCTTCCGCCAAATTGAAACCGGCAGCGATGGACAGCTTATGGTGCTGGGAGAATATACCTTGTACCCTTCGGAGCAAGCGGAAGTGATCTGCACCGCAAAGCAGCGGGCCACCTTTTGCTACCGGCAGGAAAATGTGGGCTTCCGGCTGTACCATATGCACGTTTCCAATGAGTATACCGAGTTGGTGGGCGATGAAATCTTTCCTGTTCAGGTGAGCAGACAGACTTATCAATATGTGCAGCGTCTATTGAAAGAAAGCGGAAAAAAAGACAACCGACGTCTGGCTGTAAAAGAAAATGGCTCCGTCAGCTTTATAGAAATGAGCATGATACAGTGCATACAGGCGTTGGAACGGGAAAGCATCCTGCATCTGGTCAATGAGAAACGGCAGGTGCAGACTTCCATCAAGGAACTGGAACCAGAACTGCCTTCCTACTTTTACCGGCTGCACAGAAGCTATTTTGTGAACTGCAACTATGTGGCAAAGATCGAACGGTACAAACTGACCTTGATTACCGGGGAAGAACTTCCCATACCGAAAATGCGGTATATGCAGATACGCAGCGACATCACAGAAATGATACAGAGGAAAAGAGCAAACGGGCGTTGACATGGAATAAGCGCACGACAGGCAAAGGTAAATCTTCCTGTTTTTGTATTGTCAAATAAATATTGATTGAAGTGAAAATTTTATAAGGAGGAACGATGATGAGGCTGAAACAATGGCTGGCGGCATTTTTAGTCGTTGTGATGGTAACAACAACCACGGCATGGGCCGCACCGGCGCAGGAGGAATACGTAACGCGCGGCGAGGCGGTAGAAATGCTCCTGACAGCCGCGGATGATTACCGCCCGGATGCGCAGAAATCTGACATTATCAAAGGATATGGGGACGGGCAGCTGCACGAGGAACAGCCGGTCACCCGTGCGGAAGCCCTGATTATGCTGACCCGCGCCTTTGGCGGGTTCCCGGAATTAAAAGGAAATAATCTGCGGCGGGCGCTCCCCCGAGAGGATTTTACCGACATCCCGGAATGGGCAGAGGCGGAGCTTGCGCCTGCATTGGAAGCAGGGATCGTGGCGGGGACCGCGCCGGGGAAATTTTCCCCGGATGAACCCGTGACGGAGCAGCAGCTGGAGCTGTGGATTGACCGCGTATTCACGCTGTACAGCACCAATCTGAAGGACAGCTTTTATTCCTCCGTAAACAAGAATGGGCTGGAGACCCTGACCATCCGGGATGGTCAGTCCAGCGCGGGGACGATTGACGATGTGATAAACCTTGCGGATGAGCAAATCGCGGAGGTGATTGCAGACGCGGTCAACAGCGACCCGGAGCCGGGTTCCCCGGAGGAGAAAATCAAGATTTTCTACAACAATATCATGGATATGGATGCGCGGAACGCGGCGGGCTATGACCCGATCAAGCCGGACCTGGCCGCCATTGACGCCATCGACAGCCTGGAGGATTTGCAGACAACGGAATTGATGGGGGGAACCGAGCTTGCGCTGGGGCTGCTTGTGGACTTCGAGGTAGGGATCGATTCGCTGGACAGCAGCGTCTACTCCATGAATCTGGCGCCGGCCTCCGCGCCGCTGTCAAAGCAGACCTATACCGGCGGGAACGATACGCAGAAGCAGGCGTACCTGAAGTATCTGACGACCATTTTGACCCTGTGCGGCTGGGACGAAGCGCAGGCCGCGCAGGACGCGCAGGCGGTGTTCGATTTTGACGCGAAGCTGTCTGCCGCGTCACTGTCCCTGGCGGACCAGTATGATCTGGAGAAAACTTATAACGTGTACAGCTATGAGGACCTGTGCAAGGAATTCCCCACCGTGGATCTGAACGCCGTTTATGAGAAAGCGGGCTACACGCCGACAGATACAGTGATCGTTGGCGACGTCGGGCTGATGGAGTGCGTGTCCGGCCTTCTCACGGAAGAAAATCTGGATATGCTCAAGCTCTATCTGAAAGTAGGCATGGTGGAATACGGCGCAAGTAAATTCGGCGAGGATTTTTATGAAGCGGCCAATGTATATACGCAGGAATCCATGGGGATCTCCGGTTATACCCCGCTGGAGACGGTCGCGGCCACCGCTGTTTCCGATTATCTGTACGACTATGTTGGAGAGGCGTATGCGGAAAAATACTGCACCGAGCAGATGAAGGAAGATATTACCGAGATGGTTCACGATTTCATTGCGGTATATAAGGAACGGATTCAAAACCTGACCTGGATGAGCGAGGAGACCAAGGAAAAGGCCATCTTGAAATTGGACCATATGCGCATCAACGTGGGCGCGCCGGACTATGATACGATCACATCCGCGATGGATAATGCGCAGCTCAAAAGCGTGGCCGACGGCGGCAGCTTATACGACAATATGATCGAGATTCGCAGGGCGAACCAGCTGGAAGACGTCCGGCTGTTCGGGACGCCGGTGGATAAGGATCAGTGGATTACCACGCCGCAGACGGTAAACGCGTTTTATATGCCCTCGTTCAATTCCATCAATTTCCCGGCGGCGTTTATGCAGGGGGCCATTTACAGCGAGGACGCTTCCTATGAGGAAAACCTTGGCGCAATCGGCACGGTGATCGCGCATGAGATTTCACACGCCTTTGATTCCTCCGGGTCGCAGTACGATGAGCAGGGCAATGCGGTAAACTGGTGGACAGAAGCAGACGCCGCAGCGTTTGATGCGTTGTGCCAGGATACCATTGAATACTTTGACGGGCAGGAAGCAGCACCCGGCATTGTAATGGACGGCGCTTTGACCTTAACGGAAAATATTGCGGATTTGGGCGCGATGGCCTGCGCGACTGCTGTGGGCGAAAAGACGGAAGGGTTTGATTTTGAGACGTTTTATAAGAGCTACGCGAATTTGTGGCTCTCCACTTCCTCACGGGAAACGGTGCAGTATTACGCGGAAAACGATACCCACAGTGCGGATGCTATCCGCGTAGACCGTGTGCTGCAAAGCACGGACAAATTCTACGAAGTGTTTGGGATCAAGGAGGGCGACGGAATGTACGTGCCGCCGGAGGAGCGTGTGCATATCTGGTGAGCGTACCGGAGACAGTTTAACCGCGTGATTTGCCTGACATGCCGGCTTGTAACAACAGCAGAGGGTGGTGCAGGGTTGCTGCACCGCCCTCTGGCGATAAAAGAAAACGGCTCTGTCCGCACAGAAATGATACAAAAGAAAAGAAGAAAAGGGGGTTGACAAATAATGTATGAGCGCAATATACTGACGGCAGGCAGGCAGGCAGGCAGGCAGGCAGGCAGGCAGGCAGGCAGGCAGGCAGGCAGGCAGGCAGGCAGGCAGGCAGGCAGGCAGGCAGGCAGGCAGGCAGGGTAACTCCTGCCCTTTTGTGCTGTTCAAAACCGCATATCAACTGAGAGAGAACGCCTATTGCGACACAGGATAACTGTGCCGCGATAGGTGTTTTTATCGTTCTAAGGGAACTGGATTTACAATGAAAAATGCGGCGGAGCTGCCGCAAGAAGGAGGCATTTTGCAACATGAGAAAACGAATCTTGAGTAGCCTGCTGGCTCTGGTGTTCTGCCTGGGCCTGCTCCCGGCCACGGCCCTTGCGGCGAATCCGGATTCATCTATCGCTGGCATACCAGAAGGGCTTGAAATTGAAGGCACCAAGGTGACCGGCTACACCGGCGATGCCACAGAGCTCACCATCCCCGAGGGCGTGACGGAGATTGGAGAAAATGCGTTTGCGGAAAATAAGACCGTGACTGAATTCATCTTGCCCAGCACCCTGACCACCATCGGGACAGGGGCTTTTGCCACGGACTCCAGCAATAATCTCAATCTGATTCTCAACATCCCCGACAGCGTGACAGTGATTGGGGAGAAAGCCTTTGCAGGGCGCGATGTAGAAGATCTGACGGTTTCCTTAAAGACACTACTCTGTGAGAGCGTGAATACATACGCTTTTTGGGAAATGAGCACAGCCGATTCCCCCGCGTCCTATGCGTTTACCGTAACCGGCGTGGACAGGGACATTACCCTGGGCTATGGCGAGTTGACTGTTGAGGGAAAAGGCGGAGAAAGTGGGAAAACCCTGAACCTCGCCCACCGAATTGTCAACTGCGTGACCAGCGCCCCCGGCGCCAGCTTCACGGTCACCGACCAAACCCAGGACAGCAGCCAGATCAAAGCCATCATCTATGTAAACGGCAAGCAATTCGGCAGTACGAAGGAAAATCGGGTCATCCAGGTGGTAGACGGCGACTTCGTCATCTTGAACGGCGTCCTGGAGGGGTACAGCGGGAACAACACAGAGGTGAATATTCCGGGGAATGCCGGCATCACCGCCATCGGGGGACATGTGTTCATCGGGAAAAAAGATGTCACCTCTGTGACCGTCCCCAACGGTGTTACCAGCATCGGAGAGTACGCCTTTAACGCAAGCGGAATTATCTCCATGAATTTGCCGGAGAGTGTGACGGAAATCGGAGAACACGCATTCGGGAATACCAACAGCCTGACCGAGATCATCATGCCCGGAGTGCAGACCATCGGAAGCTATGCCTTTTACCAAAGTGGAATCACATCCATAACGCTCCCGAATGTCATTACCATAGAAGATTCGGCGTTTCACAGCGCGTCCTCCCTGACGAGCATCGAAATGCCCAAGGTGCAGACCATCGGCGACAATGCTTTCGCCAGGACGAAGCTCACCGAATTCACCGTGCCGAAGAGCGTGACCCAAATCGGCAGCTCCATCCTGTACAGCAACAGCACGGAAAAGCTGTCCATTTCCCTGGAGACCCTGCTCAGCGCAGCGATCGCTCAGGAAGCGTTCTCCAACAGCCTGAACGAAGACTGCGTTGTGGAGCTCACCGATGTGGACCGGAACATCACCCTCCTGCCCAACGGCATAGAGACGGTGGTCGAGGGAGAGAAAAAAGACATTACATTCACAACGGACCGGTACGATGGCCCCTTCCAGGTGTCCCAGGTGCCGGATGCCACTGACGATATCGAGATTATCAACGAGACCGGGGCCAATGTCGTGGTCAACGACACAACCGTGCCCACCGGCAACGCCAAGCCGGTGACCGTGACCAGCGACGCCTATCTTGCTTCCCTCGCCCTTGACGGTGGCGCAGTCACACTTGATCCTGTTTTCAGCAACTATAAGCATGATATGTATGCCGCCACAGTGAACAGCGCCCAGGTTTCCATCACTGCCGTCCCCTCGGGTTCAAATGCGACGGTTACTGTGGGCAACAGGCCTGCGAACAGTGAAAACAGCTACACCGTTACCGTGGAGCTGACCGAGGGAGACAACAGTATCCCGATGGTGGTCACCGCCCAGGATGGTGTGACTGCCAAGACTTACACCCTCAATGTCACCCGGCAGGCGTCCGTTACCCATGTGGAAATCGGAACCGCTGAAGATCTGATGCGATTTGCCAGGGAAGTGAACGATGGCATCTACGACGGCAACACCGATGTGGCGGTGGAGCTGACCGGCAATATCGACCTGAGCGGGCAAACCTGGACGCCCATCGGAGTCAGCGAGGATCATTTCTTCGCCGGCACCTTTGATGGTAAGGAACATACGATCAGTGGCCTTCAAATCGAACTTCCAGAATACGGTGTCGATGACTCTGTCGGCCTCTTTGGTTATACAACGGGCACCATCCAGAACCTGACGCTGAGCGGGTCTGTGAGTGGAATGAGTACCGGTGCGGCAGGCGGTCTGGGCCCCATCGCCGGTATGGCAGGCGAGGGCTGCGTCATCAGGAACTGTAAGACCAAAGACTTTGCAATCACTATCGACAAATACTTGGCTTACAACGCCGGTGGCATTGTGGGGCAGGCCGAAAAGGCCTGCATTGAAAGCTGCGTGTCGGACACCGATCTCTCTGCTGGAGCCTTTAGTCTCAATCTGGGTGGCATTGTGGGCAGCGCTGAAGCGACTAAAGTGATAAACTGCGTCTATCAGGGCACCATCACGCTTGGCAATGGTTTTGAGCCTGCGCAGACAGCAGGTGGCATCGCAGGCAGCGCCTCTGGCGGATCCCAGCTTTCCTACAATACCAATAACGGCACCATCAACGCTGAGGGTACGGGAGTGAAAAATACGGGCGGTATCGCTGGCAGCTTGGATAGCGCTTCGATTGATCACTCTATCAACAACGGGGATTTGAGCGGCAATGGGGCTTCCATGGGCGGCATTGTTGGCTCCATTGCCAGTGGAACCGGAACGGACACCCCTGTCATAGACAATAGCATCAACAAGGGCGAGGTGGAGAACACCAGCAGCAGCGGCGGCACCGCCGGCGGCATCGCGGGCGATGTTGATACCTCCGCCACCGGAACCATCATCTCCAACAGCATCTCTCAGGGCACCGTCTTCACCGGCGAGGGCGGCAAACAGCACCCCATCACACCCACTGCCCCGGAAGGCGGACAGTTCAGCAACAACCACTATGACAGTTCTATTACAGCCACTGATGGGACTCCGACCAATGACGAGCTCGGAGCCGAACAGCATGAAACTGAGGAAATGAGCACACAGGAGTTTATTGAAGGCGTTAACAAAGGCGGCGGCGATCTTGCCTTCGATGAAGGCGGCCCGCAGATCCCAGCCATGCCCTACGCGGTGACCATTGCGGAAGGCGGAGAGAACGCAAGCGGCGCAGGCGAGTACCGCCCCGGCGAGCTGGTCACTGTTAACGCCGGCACCAAGAGCGGCTATACCTTCAAGGAATGGCTGGCTGAAGGCGTTACTCTGTCGGAAGATGAGAAATCCAAGCCGGAGATCACTTTTGAGATGCCGGAGCAGGCTGTGACCCTTACAGCTACTTGGAGCGCCGTATCCTCCGGTTCCTCCCGGCCAAGCTACCAGCCCGATGTGGAGGACACGGAGGGCGGTACTGTCACGGTCAGTCCCACCCGTCCCCGCAAGGGCGACACGGTGACCATTACCCCCAAGCCGGATGAGGGATACATGGTATATGAAGTGGCTGTCACGGACCGCGACGGTGATCCGGTCAAGGTCACGGCCAAGGGCGATGGCACCTACACCTTCACCCAGCCCAGTGGCAAGGTGACCATTGAAGTTACCTTCTGTGAGAAGAAAGCGCCCGGTCTGCCATTCACCGATCTGGAACCCGGTGCGTGGTATTATGACGCGGTGGAATATGTCTATGAAAACGGCCTGATGGCAGGCACCAGCGGTACAACCTTCAGCCCCAATGGAATCACCACCCGCGGGCAGATCGTCACCATCCTCTACCGGCTGGCAGGCTCCCCGGACATTGAGGAGGAGATTTGGGGCTATCCCTACGCCGATGTGGACGCCGCGGCGTATTACGGCACGGCGGTCTATTGGGCGCGGCTGAATGGGATCGCCAGCGGCTACAACGATGAGCATTTCGGCCCGGATGACCCCATCACCCGTGAGCAGATGGTGGTCATGATCTACCGATACGCCAAAGCCATGGGCTATGAAGTGACCGGCAGAGCCGACCTGACCGTCTACGCTGATGCGGAACAGGTGTCCGCCTTTGCGCAGGAGGCTATGGAGTGGGCCGTGGGGGGCGGTATCATCTCCGGCACCAGCGACACCACCCTGTCGCCCCAGGGACAGACAAGCAGAGCGCAGGATGCCGTGATTATGATGCGGTTCTGTGAGCGTTTTGTAGAAAATTGACCCAACAAGCCTGTTCCGAGAGACAGGGGGCCTGTCCTCTGCCCCCTTCTCTACAACTTTTCAACAGAGATTAGACCCTTACATTGGTTTGAGGTAGTTCCATGAATCAGACCCGTTATTGGAAGCCTCGGAAAGGGGCTTGGTGAGGCGAAGCAACGCCCCGCCGGTCAGAGCGGTGCGGGCAGCTATGTGGCTGCTCGCGCCGCTTTTTCTTTTTGACAGAGTATCCGAATATCCTCTATCATTTTTGTGGGGATATTGGGGTACGCTGTCGAAGTTTTCCTGCAATTCATTTGGGAAAACGCCGGGAAATGGCCCCGCTGCCGTGGGGCGCCATCCGAGAGCTTGAACATTTTATTTTTCCAACTTTCGAAGTAACGCCATGAGCGAAGAACAAAAGAAATATTATCTCTACATAGATAGGCAAGCGGTTCCCGTCAGTGAGCAGGTCTACTGGACTTATCACCACTACGGGCGCAAAGAGGAATACTTCACATACGACCTGAAAACAGAGAAGTTTTCCTGTGACCAGGAGGCGCAGACCGCCGCCTTTACCCCCAGCCGGGAGGATTCCTATGAGCGGCTGTTGGAGGCAAAGCAGCAGTTCGCCTCTGCCGGCCCATCCCCGGAGGAAGAAGCAATCTCGTCTATCTGGCTGGAGGATCTGATGCGTGTCCTGTCCCCGGAGGAACAGGACATCATCACCCAACTCTATGTGTTGGACAGAACCGAGCGGCAGGCCAGCGCTGCCTTGGGCTGGGCGCTTTCCACCTTCCATCGGAGAAAGCTGGCCCTGCTTAAAAAATTACGGGCTTTGCTGCAAAAAAGTTTCTGAAAAAGTGGGTCAAAACCGACTCCCCAGCGGGGAAAGAAATAGGGGAGCTTTTCTTTCTGCGGGTAGATTGACTTTGCCCGTAGAAAGGACGAAAGAATGACTGGACGTGGCGTGCATTTTGCACGTCACGTCCAGAACGTCGGCAGAATCAGAGCGTCATTTTGACATTTTGATTTTCAAGGAACACCAAGTGTGCATTTTGCATACTTGATTCAGGCCAGGCAAACAGGACAACGTGGCGGACAAAATGTCCGCCACGCGGCATTAAATCTATTACGGAGGACGCTATGAGCAAGAATAACAAGATTGTACGCATAGAGGATGGACGCGTCCGCGTCAAAAACCTCTCTGCCCACTGGCTGCCGGAACTCACCCTCCAGCGGAGGATCGGCGGCACCGTCTACGCTATCACCGGCACCTATGACGGTACAGAACCGCTGGACCGAAAACTGGAACGCATCATGGGGAAAAACATCGAAACAAGGGAGGGCCGGGAATGACAAATACCATTTGCTCTGGTATAATGGAGACACCCAATCCTGTGCGGAACGCTGCCCCATTAAAGGAGGAGACAGAAATGTCAAGGGCAGCGGATAAAATCACAGCATTGTATTGCCGACTTTCTCAGGAGGACACCAACGAGGGTGAGAGTAATTCCATTCAAAATCAGCGCACCATATTGCTTCAATACGCGAAAGAGAATCACTTCCCCAACTCAACCTTTTTTGTGGACG